>Ga0208939_1000658_pt1 | contig 27487 bp, 28 predicted proteins | sample AD_STIC12_MetaG_FD_184437 | JGI IMG/M metagenome (GOLD analysis project Ga0208939, IMG submission 184437) | Active sludge microbial communities of municipal wastewater-treating anaerobic digesters from USA - AD_STIC12_MetaG (SPAdes) (version 2) | ecosystem: Engineered > Bioreactor > Anaerobic >...
CCCCATCACCGAAAGAACCAACTGGACGCAACTTGGCGCGGCCGGGAATAGAAATACGACTCTGACGGTATACCAGTGAAGAAAGAGTTCTTCGGTTCCGTACGCACACCCGGCATCAAGAAACAGGAGGTTCATTCATGAAGCCGCGCATCTCTCGGAGCATCCTCCATTTTGCGGCCGCTTTGGCGCTTGTCTTCTTCGGTTGCAGTCCCGTGGCGAAAACACCCCCGGCGCAGAACCCGGCTGAACCCGTGTCGCCACAAGGCCTGGAGACGCCGGCAGGCTCGGAGTACGAGGGACGGGCAACGAAGGCTCGTACGGAGGCGGAGGGTATCCATGGAACCCCGCGCACCAGCAGTACCACGGACGTTCCCGCTGCCGAGAGTCGGGTGAGGGGTTCATCCAGCGATGACGCGCAGGCAGCCCGGGTAAAAGCAGGAACGCACGATGATAACGAGGAATACCCCTCGTGGGTGACGTTCTCATCACGCAAATGGCTCCTCCCGATGGTTCTTCCCGCAGCATACCACGGAAGGACTGTGTTGCGGGTAACCGACTCCGCGGGCGCTCCCGTGATGGCGCAATCCTACACGGTAGAAGGCACCGACCATGCGCCGTTGTGGCGCGGCCTGACATATGCGAACGGTGAGACCGTCCTTTTCCCGAGCGTCTTCTGGTCAGACCGCGCAACACCGGCTTCAGTCGTGTGCCACCTGTCGAACGGGCAAGAAATCCGGGTACCTTGGCGTCCTTCTCTTGATGGCTTCATCACGGTGCAATTGGATGCGCCCCGCCGGTCCCCGCGAAGAATTCCCGTGGACGTTGCGTTCGTGCTGGACGCAACAGGCAGCATGGGAGACGAGATTCAGCAGCTTCGTGATGTGTTGTTTTCAATTCACAGCCGTTTGCTGAACGCAGCCCGAAACGCAGACATTCGCTTTGGCCTGGTGGTATACAGGGACCGAGGCGACGCTGAACCGTTGCGCGTCGTACCGTTCACCGCCAATGTGGACTCGTTTCAGCTCGCTCTGGAATCGGTCAACGCGAGCGGCGGGGGTGACACCCCGGAAGACGTCCATACAGGATTGCGGGCAGCATTGAAGGATCTGGCCTGGCGCGACGGGAGCATCCGCAACGCGTTCCTCATAGCAGATGCACCCCCGCACACGGATTACGGGCAGGATTACGATTACCTCTGGGCGAGCCGCACCGCCAACAGCATGGGTATCCGAATCAACACTGTGGGCGCGAGCGGCCTCGACCAGAGCGGGGAGCACGCGTTCAGGCAGATTTCCGTGGCAACGTACGGTCAGTTCATCTTTCTGACCTACGGCGAAACGGGAGAAAGCTCTGGAACGGGGAGTATCACAGACCCCGGCCGGGTAAGCCATCACACGGGTGCGAACTGGTCAGCGAGGCGGTTGGACGATATCGTGGTTGACCTCGTGAGGCGCGACATCGCGTACCAAACCGAGGTACCGAAACTTGTGACCGACAACCCTCCGCCCGTTGACCAGCACGACCACCTTGCCGTGCGGATGGAGAATCTCTGGCAACAGGTTCAGAGGCAGCTCGCGGCATTCAGCAGCGATACGCTTACGGCGGTGCTCCTGCCCTTTGAAAGCACCCTCGATGACTCCTCCCACCTCGAGGCGTATCTCCGCGACATTTCCACAGAAACCCTGTTGCGGCTGGGCTTCGTTCGCATGGTGGAACGCGACCGTCTCGCGCAGATTATCGCGGAACAGAGCCTGAGCGTTATCGCGGCGATCGAACCCTCCCGCGCTATCGAGCTGGGCCACCTGCTGAACAGCCGCGTTGTGTTCTTCGGCAAAATATGCCGTCTTGGAACCGACCGCGTGGTTCATGTTCGTGCGGTGGAAACCGAAACGGGTCAGATTGTGGCGGCCGCGCGCGTGCGGGTTTGAACGCCGCCGGGGTTTGTTACCCCCGGAAAAACAGGAGGGCGGTCAGCATCGCGTCCGGCCTCCTGTTCGTTTCGCGTCGCAGCGCCTTAGCCGCCGAATTCCGCTACGAGCCTTTTCGCATAACTCAGGCTTTCCGAAGCAGATTCCCGGGGTGTCTTTGCGGTTTCGTCCTGTTCGTAGCTGAGCCAGCCTTCCCAGTTGCGGGCGCTCAGCTCACGAACGATCCCCGCGAGGTCCACCTCACCGGCACCCAGCTCGCACCATACGCCGTCATCCTTACCCATAAGTGGCCACTGGTCCGCTCTGCCACGAGCGTCTTTGAAATGCAGGTAGGCCACGCGATCACCGTATGTGCGGATAAGTTCCACGGGGGCCGACCACCCGAGGTAGAGGTGACCCGTGTCAAACCCCATTTTCACGTACCGGGGGTCAGTATGCGCGCACAGAAGATCAACTTCCAGCCGCGTCTCAACCACTGTCCACGCATGGTTGTGGTACACCTGCGTAACGCCGAAATCAGCGATTCTTCGACCGATTTCGTTCAGGGCTTCGAAAAGCGTGCGATACTCCCAAAGGGAGTATGCTTTGCGCTCTTTCCGCAACCCCTGCGGGGCGCTGATCATCGTATGGCATCCGAACTCCGGCAGCAATTTCGTGATCTCCACCACTGCGCGAATTTCATCCTCCCTTGAGCTCGGATCCATGTAGTACCCGGACGTATACGTACTTGCGAGCGCGAGCCCGGTCTCGCCCAGCAGGCGCCGAAGCGTTTCCCTGTCCTCCCGGTAGCGCGTTACTGGAGCCTCGATCCCGTCAAACCCAATGTCAGCTACCTCGCGTGCAATCCCTTCGAACGGTACGCCCCTCCAAAGGATGGGCGCGGCGGCAAAACGAACCTTCAACATACGTCCCTCATTTCTTTGGTGTACTTGGAACTACTCGCGACGTCCGCTCACCAGACGAGAGGTCACCGAGTATCTTCACTCCGAGATCCCACCAGTTGCCGAGCGGGACAAATTCCTTGCTCAGAAGAGCGAGGTGCCTCGTGGCGTCTGCGATGACAAGGTCCGCGGCGACTGTTTCCTCGCCGAAGACGCTCGCTTCTTTCACGATCACCCCGTCCGGGCTTATGATCCGGCTGCGACCGTTTCCGTCACGGCCGAATCCATGGATTCTCTCTGGCGTTACCCGAACCTCTCCCATGGGGCTGTTCGCGCAGACTACGTAGACACTGTTTTCAACAGCACGTGCGACCAGTTGAGCGCGGTACTGGTCCATTCTTCGCTCATCGGTTATGTCGGTTTCGCAAGACAGGTAGAAGACAACTTGCGCGCCCGCCATCACCGGCAGGCGAACGAGTTCAGGAAATCGGGAGTCAAAACAGATGATCGCCGTGCACAAAACGCCTTCTATCGGAAACAGCGCCATTTCCTCGCCGGGGACAAACCATTTCTCGCCACCGGTGTGGATTTTCGCGTACCGGGCTACGCACGCGCCGTTCCGGTTCCATGCGATCGCACCGTTGTAACGACGGCCATCACGAAAAAACGGGGTTCCGACCACGGCGTTGATGCGATGTTCTTCGCAAGCCTTTGCCAGGGTGTGCTCTGCCGTGGCAAGCTGTCCCGGCGTTGCCCCGATGATTCCATCGTTGTCGTACGCTGTGAGGGCGCACTCGGGAAAGACCGCGACGTGCACTCCCTGTTCCGCAAGCCGGGCCAGACGGTCACAGATGCGGGCGCAGTTTTCGGCGACCCCATCACCTGATCTGAATTGCACCGCAGCAGCGCGCAGGATACTCACGGTTTTTTTCACCGAGGAATCTCCGAAAGAGGATCAATCAGCGTGCGGGGGAAGGCACCGTGCGTATTCGCCAACTCCCTGCAACGCCAGTGTCAGCAGGGCAATAGCCGCGGTGCCTGTTCTGAGGCGACGTGGTCCGAGCGGCACGGTGCGGGCCCCTTTGCTGCGGAGCAGGCCGATTTCCTCGTCGTGAAATCCCCCCTCAGGCCCTGCCACGAGGAGGATGCTTCCGGGGACGACTGCGGGGAAGGGACTCGTTGGTTCCTGTTGCCCCTCCCACGCGACGAAAACCGCGTCAAATTCGCTGGTCCGCTCCGCAAACGAACGCAGGGCCTCGGGCTTTTCCACCGGAGGGACCCGCGACCGCAGGCACTGCTTTGCGGCGGATTCCGCAATCCTGTTCCAGCGCCGCTGACGGTTTTCGGAAGTGTGATGCACGATTGAGAACCGGGTCTCGAGGGGTACTATGGCACCTGCGCCCAGTTCCACTGCTGTTTCGACGAGGCTATCGAAACGATCGCCTTTCACCATGCCAACAGCGAGAGTAACGTCCGCGCAGGGCTCGCCCATCTGCGGGATGGCCTCGCGTATCTCGCAGACGACGCGGTCCCCTTCCACCGTGCGGACGACGCAACGGTACCCGGTTCCCACCCCATCAATAAGGAGGAGTTCATCACCAGGCCTCTTACGTGCGGACTTCGAAGCGTGTGCTGCTTCGTCGCCAGTTAGAACGGCTGTGTCGCCACGAATGTCGGCGGGTCTTACCAGGTAGGAGGACACGTATACACCGAAGTTACAAACCTTGACTCGTTCAACCGGGTTCACTATACTCTCTAATCCACGCGATGGTAGCTCAGCTGGTAGAGCACAACCTTGCCAAGGTTGGGGTCGCGGGTTCGAATCCCGTCCGTCGCTCCATTTTTTGGAGCGGTTCGCTGTGAAAGCGAACCGCTCTTTCTTTTTACCAGGTCTTCGCGCGCCTCAGAAGGTCGTCAGCGGCTTCCACCGAAGGTGCGTGAGTGGCAACATACACACCGTCGTTACCCAGGTGCTTCACCAGCGGTTCCACGTCCTTGTACGCCGTCCCAAGGTGAACACCCTTTCCCGCGGCAAGGATCTTTCTGTACATCGGCCACCACGTCTCATCTCCCACTTCCGGGTTCCCGTCGCCGGGAGTCCACTGGATGGCGTTCAGCCGCGGGATTGAAAGCAAGAGATCGAGGTGGCGGATGGCGCGGGGGCCGTCAAGATGATAGATCGTGTAGTCAAGGCGTTCCGTTTGCTCGGTCAGAGCGGGCAGAACGAATTCCGCGAACATCTCCGGGGAAATCATGTCGGAGAAATCGCACTGGAGCTTGGCGGTCTTCCCCGGGCCCCATATCTGGAAGGCGCTGAAACAACAACCAAGGCGGTCACCGTCCAGCATTTCGTACATCAAATCAAAACACTCGAAATACGCGGCGTTGATTTCCCGGATCATTCGCTTGACGCCACCCGGGTCATCCACCAGTGCGTACAGCAACTGCTGGCCACCGATCAGCGAAGCGGCGATGTCGAGGTTCTCTATCAGGTCGGGGACGGACGACAGGAACTTGCCTTCCCCTCGGATCATGCCCTCTCTGACCAGGCTGACACTTTTTTCCCACCATCCACCCGACGTATCAAGCCGAATGGGCGGTACATCGCCCGGCTTATCCGCAATCGGGGTGTACCACACGGTAGTCGGATGCAGAATCGCGTCTGACCCAAGGAACAACGCGAGAGATCCGGGACCGATATTCGTATCAAACCACGGGAACGCCTCTCCACCGCAGTACGTCGACGCCATCTGGTATTCTGCCGCTGCAATGCGGTAGTCAGGATCGAGCCAGAACTGCCGGACATCCTTCGGCGGAGGCGGCGGCTGCATCGTGGTCGGCCGAGGAGCGCGCACAAGAATAGTGGCCCTGTCCACATGGCTTCTGTTCCACCACGCGATGAGGCGCGTTTTTGCCTCATCCCAGTCGGGTTTGTACAACACGGGTGTCTCCGCTAGGAAAGTTTCTTCACGAAATGTACCTGTCGTGCCACCTCTTCGAAGCCCATTTTGGGGTAGAGATGGAGCCCGACTTCGTTTTGGTCCAGCGTTTCGATCTTACCGTGCGTCATGCCGCGGGATTTCATGTACTCGCAGGCGGCTTCGATGAGCTTGCTCCCGATTCCGAGCCCGCGCAGCCCGGCTTTCACCGCAAGGTTGGGAATCCTGCCCAGCCGGGTTCGCGCGTCGAGAGTAATCGTTACATAACCGACTACCTCGCCCCGGTACTCGGCGACAAGAACCCCCTCCGGGTTTGCGGCGATGTCATCGTCGATGTGTTTGGCTTTGCGTTCACGCCAGTCGGTGCCGCCCAGTTTGCCGAAACGGTCCTCGATGTTTTTGTCTATGGAAACCCGTTCGAAAGCTTCGACCGTGATCTCTTTGATGACTTCAACATCACTGGTTTCATAAGGGCGGATATTGACCCCGGGTGTGTCCATAGTCACTACTTTCTCCGAGGGAAGGCATTCCTGTTCAGCGCGCGAGCCACGCCGCAGTTTTCATCACATCTATCATCATCTCGGAATATGCTCCCGGGCGATCAACCTCGAACATGAGCGGCCCCTCGTACGGTGACGAATCCAGTGCCGACCGCACTGCTTGCCAGTCAATCGTTCCGCCGCCCGGAACAAGGTGCTGATCTCCGCTTCCATCGTTATCATGCAGATGGACTGTTATTATCCGTGATGAAACGGTATCCATGAGGGAATGCAGCGTGCCTGCGATGTTTGCGTGGCCGGTATCGAGGCACACGCCGACACGGTCGGCGGGAAATGCGGTCACCACAGACATCAGCTCCTCGGCTTCGCACGTGAGATGGTCGGGCGGGAGGTTTTCCAGTGCGATCCGAACGTTGATTTCGTCGCATGCCGTCACAATCTCAGACAGTGCCTCCTCGGACCTTTCAAGCGGCCCCTGATGATCCCGATCGCTGCCACAGCGATCACCGCAATGAACCACCATCACGCCTGCTCCCAGATAGGCCGCCCCGCGTGCAGCCCTTTTTACGGCGGCGATGCCGCGCGTTCGAATCGCGGTGTCGGGAGATGACAGGTCCACCTCAGGCCCGAAGGGTGCATGAACGCTCCACACCGAAAGTTGTGCCTGGTTGAACTGGTCTCTCGCCACGCGCATGAATGGTTCATCATCTGCGTCGAAGGCATCAATGTCGAATTGTGGCTCGATGCACTCCACCCCGAAATACCGGATTGCTCCCAGACGTTCCGCAGCGGGCCCGTTGCGCAGGTTTCCTATTGCGCATCCCACCAGCCTCTTTGCCACACTACCCTCCAAACTCACGTTGCGTCGAGTGAGACATCGGACAAATCGACCGACGGATGCCGTCTCAGTTCAGTCAGAATCGTGTCCGCGATCTCTTTCAGCCGGTTTCCCGTTTTCGCCTCAAAGCGCATGACGATAACCGGCTGCGTGTTGGAAGCGCGCACGAGTCCCCAACCATCGCCGAAAAGAACGCGCGCGCCGTCAATATCTATGACTTCGTGGTTGCGTTTGAAGTGCTCCGCAAGCGCAGACACCACTGCGAATTTCTGTTCATCGGTTGCGGGTACCCTGATTTCCGGCGTGCTCACGAAACGGGGCACGGCGTCGGCGAGGACAGACATGGGTTGTCCGCCTGCCGCAAGGATGCCGGCCAACCTTGCGGAGCAGTAAATTGCGTCGTCGTAGCCGTGGAAGCCTTCACTGAAGAAAATGTGACCGGACATCTCACCGGCAAGAGGCGCCCCGGTCTCTTTCATCTTCGCTTTGATAAGCGAATGGCCCGTTTTCCACATCACCGGCTTCCCGCCGTGCCGGGCGATATCTTCAGGCAATGCCTGTGAGCATTTCACGTCGAAAATGATCTCGGCTCCCGGTACCCTTGTAAGAACGTCGCGTGCGAAAAGGGCCAGGAGCCTGTCCCCCTCTACTATCCGACCTTTGTCGTCAACCACACCGATCCGGTCAGCATCGCCGTCGTACCCGATACCGATATCCGCGCCGGTTTCTTTCACTTTGGAGATGAGGTCGCGCATGTACCTCGCAACCGTCGGGTCCGGCAGATGGTTCGGAAACGTACCGTCGACCTCGCAGAAGAGCGGGATGACTTCACATCCGAGGCTCCGAAAAATCGCGGGGGCGATCTCACCTGCGCATCCATTTCCGGCATCGATAACCACGCGGAGACGCCGTGATACTGCCGTGCGCTGAAGTATGTCGGATGTGTAGGCCGAGCTGATGTCCTCTTCGCGGTACTGCCCGGCGCCCTTCTCGAAATTCGATGTTTCAATCAAACGGCGGAGACTTTGAATCTGTTCACCATAGATCGCGGAAAGGCCGTGGCACATTTTGAACCCGTTGAACTCAGGCGGGTTATGACTTCCCGTGATCTGGACACCGCCGCCCGTTTTCAGATGAAGAATGCCGAAATAAAGAGCAGGGGTCGGCACGACACCGAGATCGAGCACAGATATTCCGGTGCTCAGCAATCCCTCCACGAGCGCCTGGTGCAACCTCATGCCGGAGGGGCGCACGTCACGCCCCACACAGAGCGACGATTCGCCGCGCCTGATCAGCTCCGTTCCAAGCGCTCTGCCGATCCGCGTGGTAAGGTCACTGGTCAGATCGGTTTCGTGAAGCCCACGGATATCGTACTCACGGAATATGTTCGGGTTCATGAGTACAGCCCTTCTGGATTTCGTCACAGGGTAAGCACTGCGTGGTAACGCCCCTCTCCCACGCGGTGCAACCTGGTGACCCATTGCCCGTCGGGCGCCACCACGCCGCTGGAGCAGTTGATGCCGCGATCCGGATGAGCGGCGTTTGCCGTGCACACGTACATGTGGCTTTCCTCTGCGCGCAGGGAGATATTGGACTCATGGTACGGCATATGCCGGGCGCCCGCACCCGAATTGATGCTGTGGAACACGATCTTCGCGCCTTTCTGACCAAGCTGGTACATAAGGCGGACGTCCTTGTGGGGCCCACAACCAGGTGTAGCCCACATGTCATTACAGATGAGCATTCCGCAGGTAATTCCGTGCCACTCAAACGTGCGGAGTTCCTTACCCGGAACGCAGAACGCACGGTCGCCGGATTGCCCATCGATGCCAGTGGGAATCATCTTCTCATGGGTGCCCAGCAATTCCCCGTTCTCGCCGTACGCCCGCTGCTGGATGAACGCCTCTCCTCCTTCTCTCCACCCCGTCGAAATGATTGCCCCCACGCGCAACTTGGGCAGCGCGGCGCGGATCGTCTCCACTGCGCCCTTCACCTTCTCGAAGTCGTAGTTCCCGTGATAACCACTGAGCGACATTTCGGGAAACAACACGAACTGCGCCCCCTCCTCCGCGGCGGTGGACAGGTTGCGGAGGATTTTCGGAAGATTGGTGTCAAGATCGGCGGATACCGCCATCTGAATGCCAGCGACTCTGATCATTTTCGCCATTCGCCAATCCTTGAAGAAAGACCGAGTTTTTCCTTCGCGCGGGCTGGAAAAAAGGTAGCGGGGAGCCCTCGATTTTTCCAAACATCGCTACGTTCGGGTTGGGCGTTCTGCGCGCCGACCAGGTATTTGACCGGTGGGCCGCCGGTCAGTGCTGCTGGCCCGGAGGCAGTCCAAAATAGAGCGTGCCGGTATCCACCGGGATGCCCAGCAGTTTCAGGTACAGAAAAAGCTGCATCTTGTGGTTCAAGAAGTGCTCTATTATCGTTGCGTACGCCATCGTTTCGAGAGTTCCTTTCACGCCCCATGGCATCTCGACTACTCGGTGTTCCCAGTCTTCGATGCTGACCCTGGACAGTGAGTTCTTGACCTCCTCGACGGCTATGGCCAACCTTTCCCTGGCTCTTTCCGGCGTAGTAGATGCAGGGTCATCGTTGTCGCCCCAGCACCGGGATGGGTCGAAGTCACCGGTCACCAATCCGTGCACGCCAGTTCGCGCCGAAAGATGATGAATCAGCTCCCGGATTGTCATCATGTTGGTCGCCGGTGCCCAGTCCAACCGTTCGACTGGAATCAGGCCCAGAAGTACAGGCGCCGGTTTGTACGTCCTGTCCACATGCTCGAGAAAACGTGTCGGGTTCATCGGTGTCTCCTTTTTCTGGAGGTGTTTGAGGAGGGGCAAACTGAAGCACGCAATCGCGAAGGAGTGTGTCAAGGCGACCCGTCCTGTAGTTACCTTTGTTAACGGAACGCACCGTGGTATGACGAAGGTTCGAAACGGGAGCCGGTTGTTTGGGCGAATTCACATTCTGGCTGCATCAACTTGCCGCGCATCATCCCGCAGAAGCGTATGCCATCCTGTTTCTCAGTGCAGTGATTGAGAATCTGTTCCCGCCGGTACCGGGTGATACGGTGACGGTTTTCGGTGCATACCTGGTTGGTCGCGGCTCGCTCGATCTTTGGCCGGTCATCTGGGCAACGGTGGCGGGAAGCACCTCCGGGTTTCTCGGCCTTTACGTGCTCGGGCGAACATACGGGCGTGGCGTGCTTTCGCGCCTCAGGTGGGTACAACGTTCGACGCCACGGATCGCGCTGGCGGAACGGCTGTGTCGCCGGCGAGGTGTTCTTGTGGTTTTGGCGAACCGATTTCTTCCGGGTCTTCGTTCGGTTGTTTCGATTACCGTCGGGTTGCTTCGAATGCCCGCGTGGCAGGTGATTCCGGCTGCAGTGTTCAGCATATTCGCCTGGAACGGCCTTCTCATCTGGGGGGGGCTTCTCGCGGGGGAGAACTGGGAGCGGGCGGTGGAAATCGTCAGCCGCTACAATACCTGTCTGGGCGCGTTGCTCGTAGCCGTGGCGCTTGGAGTATCCGCATGGTGGTGGAGAACGCGCCGCCACCGGCGTCCAATTCTGCATGGAGAGAATCCGCAATGAGTCTTCAGGTGTACAACAGCCTTACCCGGACCAAGGAAATCTTCGAGCCGATTGTACCGGGCAGAGTCGGCATCTATGTGTGCGGACCGACCGTGTACGGTGACTCCCATCTGGGGCACGCGAAGGCCTACATCTCGTTTGATGTGATTGTCAGGTACCTGCGCTTTCTGGGGTACAAGGTCCGGTACGTCCAGAACATTACTGATGTTGGGCACATGACGGACAACGACGAGGACCAGGGCGAGGACAAGATCGCCAAAAAGGCAGCCCTGGAACGGATCGAACCGATGGAAGTCGTTACCCATTACATGATGAGCTATTTCGATGACATGGCCGCGCTCAACGTACAACGGCCGGACATAATCTGCCTTGCTTCGGGTCACATTCCGGAGCAGATCGCACTGATCCAGCGTTTGCTGGACGCAGGGGTGGCCTACGTTTCAAACGGATCGGTCTATTTTTCGGTTGATCAGTTCAGCGGCTATGGAAAACTCTCGGGGCGGCGCGTGGAAGAGCTTGAGGAAGGCGCCCGCGTGGCTGTCAACATCGAGAAAAGGAACCCCGCGGACTTTGCGCTTTGGAAAAAGGCGGAACCGGGTCATCTGATGGTATGGGATAGCCCGTGGGGCAGAGGTTTTCCGGGGTGGCATCTCGAATGTTCCGCCATGTCGATGAAGTACCTCGGCGAGACATTCGACATCCACGGGGGCGGATTGGAGAACCAGTTTCCGCACCATGAGTGCGAAATCGCGCAGTCGGAAGCAGCAACGGGCAAACCTTTTGTGCGCTACTGGCTGCACAACAACATGCTCACCATCAACGGGCAGAAAATGGGCAAGAGCCTCGGCAATTTCGTTACAATCAAGGAAATGCTGCAGAGGATCAGCCCTGAGGCGCTGAGGCTGTTTGTCCTGATGAGCCATTACCGTTCAGTAACGGACTTCAGCGACGAAGCGCTGAACAGTGCGGAGAAGGGTATGGCACGGCTCTCCGCCGCGGTGCAGGCGTTGTCTCAGCGCCTGCCGGGCGCTCCAGAAGGTTCCGCGGATCGTGAGACAACTGCCGAGCTGGCAGAGATACGCCGCAGATTCACGGTTGCGATGGACGATGATTTCAACACGGCCGAAGCAGTCGCACAGCTTTTTTCATTGGTAAGGCTGGCCAACAGCGTTCTTTCGGCGCCGAATCCGGCAACCAGAGATACCCTTGAACGGCTGATGGCGGCGTTTCGCGAACTGGGCGAAGGCGTTCTGGGCTTGAGGCTCAAAGAAGGGGCTGCGGGAAGTGAGGACCTGACGGATCAGATAATGCAGGTGCTGATCCAGGTTCGCGAAAAACTGAGGAAAGAAAAGCAGTATGCAATGGCGGACGAAATACGCCAGATGCTCGCAGAAGCGGGGATTGTGTTGAAAGATGAAAAAGGGCGAACCACGTGGGCTCGCCTGTGAGAGGCGCTGCTATTGGACGTAGAAGAAATTCGCGGGATCAACCGCCCGGCCGTGATAGAACACACTGTAATGCAAATGAGGCCCCGTTGACCGGCCCGTATTTCCAAGTTCCGCGATGGTCTGTCCTCTTGTTACCCGCTGTCCCTCTCGCACAAGTGCTTTCGCAAGGTGACCGTACACTGTGCTGTACCCGTACCCGTGGTCGACCTGCACAACCAACCCGGTGTACCCTCCCCAGGATACGTCGGCGACGACTCCGTCAGCGGTAGAAACGACGCTCGTGCCTGTCCTTCCCGCCAGATCGATGCCTTTGTGGATGCGTCGCCTTCCCGTGTAGGGGTCGGCGCGATACCCAAAAACGGAGGAGACATAAACCTGCGCCAGGTCAACTGGAGGAATACTGGGGAGGTGGTCACGGAACTCGATATTGTTGGCGAGCGCGCGCTCTATTTCCCGGAAACTTTCGCGCTGGAACTTGGCTTGATTCAGCAGCGACTGGATGTCCGAGTGGACTTCCATGCCGAGGCGCCCCGCTTCCGTAACAACATCGTCCGAAGAGAAAAGATCCTCATCGACGTCGAGGCTGCCGATTCCTGCAGCCCGCACGTCACTGTCCACCTCAGGGAGGTTCGCCATTACCCGGAGCATCTCCTCTTTGCGCACCAGGTTGCTCACCTCAGCCCTCAGCTCTACTACCCCGGAGGACATGTCCTGCAAGCGAGAAGCGAGTTGCGCGTTTTCCTGCTTCAAGCGCTCCACAGCCTTCGCCTGGCTGGTTCGTATGTGGAACCCTATCGCGTATGTGAGGGTCAGTAGCACTATCGCAATCAGGATCAAGCCGCCAACCAGAAGAGCGCGATCGGTAACGGTAATTTCGCGAACGCGCTGATGGCTGTGCGGCACAATCATGATCGTGAGTCGCCGCAACCCCATTCGGTTTCCTTTCACTTATGGCGGCATGAGCGCGGGACGAGGCTGCCTGAGCGCAACCCACCGGGGCGATACAGCGTACGTCAAGTCGCCCGGCCTTCCTCCTGAACCGCCTTGCCAGTCCTCATGCGGGCAAGACGGAATGAACCTAGTCATGAATGCGTTCGCTGTCAAGTCATGTGACAGGGCAGGCCTGCAGAACTCCGTTGCGCGGTCGAGATCCGGGGACGACGTCAACACCCGTGAATTGGCCTCAGAACTGGTGGGCGACAACCCGCAGGATTAAAGCCCCGGCGGACGGCATATCCGTGCGAACAAGTGGTGAAGGTTTTCCAGTGTGTTCGGAGGGGCGAAATTGTTTGAAAGTCGGGGCAAAACCGGGCGAATGACGCAGGGGAGGTGCCGTGCAAACGGTACATTGGCCAGCAAAGAAGCCTTTTGGAGATCCAAAACTCCGGTGCGATTGCACGGCGAGATTCGGCGTGGCGCGGGACATCCCCGTTGCCACGCCGAACATGTCCCAGTCACCGCTGAGTCTGTCTCAGTTCTGAGTTCGGTTACTCAGAACACGCACCAGCAACTCGTCCAGCGACCACCGTCCCGCTCCCTTGATCATTACCGCGAGTGCAACACCGAACAGAATGAGTGTGTACTCGATGCCATTCTGCTGCGCGAAGAACCCGTTGGGCAGGTGGACGGCCGTCATGGCTACCAACATCACCATGCCAATGCCGAACGCGGCTACCCGGGTGATCAAACCGAAAATCACGCCCAGGGCACCAAAAAACTCAGCGACGATCGCGAGAAACGCAAACACCGGTGGAATTCCCATTGAACCGAAAAACCCCATCGTCGCCGAGAACCCGTACCCGCCGAACCATCCGAGCAGTTTCTGGGCGCCATGGGGGAACATGACAACTCCCAGGAATACCCTCGTCACAAACCCGGCCACGTCATTCTTGTCGGTCTCCAGCAGCCGTTTCAACATGGTTTCCTCCCTCTGCCGCATTGCAGACGCGTCCACTTGGAAAGCAAATCATTGATGATTTTCCATAGTAACCTGAAAGACGAGGCGCGAGTTCCACGAAGCGTCAGCCTCGGTGTGTCCTGCCCGGTACGAGCAATCTCAATGCGCGGGGCACGACGGAAAAATGAAGGACTGCGGGTCCATCAAATGGCTCGCCGTCCGCGTGGTACGGGCCCGGTTCCCGGCGATGGATCGTGAACTCCGTGGCTGTCATTTGCCGAACAAGAGGTGAGCGGTCCAGAGAGCCGGTGAAGAGCCTCGGGAATGTGATCAGGAGGCGAAGGAACGAGCCGTCCTCAACGATGGTGATGTTCAGAAGGCCATCAGACGGAGATGCACCGGGTGCGATTTTCGCTCCGCCGCCGTACTGCTCCGTGTTCGCAACGGCAACTACGAGAGGTTTTGCTACCAGGGAAATGCTGCGTGACTGAATGGTCACTTTCTGAGGGCAGTACGCGACCCAGGCGGCGAATCCGTGGCGGAAATATGGCCAGATTCCCCGGCGATGGAACCCCGCGGCAAAGCGCCGACTGATTTCTGCGTCAAGGCCAATACCGGCGGTCGCAAAAAAATGGCGGCCTTCTACGGTTCCCGCATCAACGGTGATCTGTTCGCTGCCAATCAGAGAGTCAATCGCGCGAAGCGGATCCAACGGGATTCTGAATGATCTCGCGAATCCGTTGCCGGAACCGCAGGGGATGACTGCGAGGGCTACCTGTGTTCCGACCAGCGCCGCGGATACTTCGTGTACCGTTCCATCGCCGCCGGCGGCAACGATGATGTCACTGCCGGGAACGAGTGATAGTGCGATATCGGTCGCCTCGCCCGGCCCATGAGTTGTTACGGTACGAAGCTCCCACCCACGCCTGGCGGCAGCACGGCGCAGCTCCGCAATCACGCTTTCCGGATGAGGGCGCCTTCCCGCGCGCGGGTTTATGATACACGCGACGCGCATCGGTCTATACCGGAAGCGGGATTCGGACAGAAGCACCTGTTTCCATCGAGCGGTAGGCTGCCACACAGATTTCGAGCGAACGAAATGCCTCGCGTGCGTCTGTGAGAGGTGTCGCGCCCTGTGCGATGCATTCCCCCCAGTGCCTCAGCTCTTCCCGAAACGAATCTGTCCAGGTGTCGCCTTCGGGAGCGCGGAACTCCTCCTGTTCCCCGGCGGTGCGAAGGCTGACAATGTCACCACGCAGCGTGGAGACGGTTCCCCTCGTTCCGTACACGACCAGAAACTGGTACCACGGATGGTTCGGTGCTGCCCAGGAGATATCGAGCGTCCCTATGCATCTGGGGCATCCTTCCTTGCGTGGGGCGAATTCGACGATAACCGAAGCCGCCGTCTCCGTCTCGAGGACTTCCGGAAGTTTGACGCCCGTCGCAAATACGCTCGTTGCGGTTCCACAAAACCATTGCAGCAGATCGAGCATATGGATCCCTGAACCGATCAACGCTCTCCCGCCGGCGAGTTGTGCGTTGCGGTACCATGCGTCCGCCGCGAACCGCGGGTTCTGGTTGTGGTCCGTTCGCACCATGTACACGTCGCCAATCCGCCCCTCGTCAACGATTCTCTTTATCGTCCTCACAGACCAGCGATGTCGCTCATTGAACGCGACCATGAACACCGCGTTGGAGGCTTTTGCTTCATGAACAAGCTCGATTCCCTCAGACAAGGTGATCGCCAGCGGCTTTTCCAGACACACGTGCTTTCCCGCGCGGAGTGCGGATACTCCTACGAGCGCATGAAGGTGGTGTGGCAGAAGGATGTCTACTGCATCGATTTCGGGGTCACCGATCACCTCTCGCCAATCCCCGCAGATTCGCGGTGCACCGAATGGTTCCACGAGCCTGCGGGCTGCGTTCTCGTTGGAGTCGCAGACGGTGCGAACCTCAAACAGCGAGGGCAGATTCCCGAATCCGAGTGCATGAGCGTGGGAAATGCCGCCACAGCCGATGATTCCGACCCGAAAAGGCGGTGTGGTTCTCCGCACGGTGGCCTCCTTCCCGGAAAGGGTGCGTCAAATTCCACCTCTTGCACAGACCTTCGGACACCTGCTCCCTTGAGGTGTGATTCCTAGAGGTCTCTCTGGACAACAAAATCCGCAAATGCGCGGAGACGTTCTTTCGCGTCGGATTCCTGAACGAGGGTGGCCACCTTCTCCCAACTCGCTTCCACGAGATCGACCGCCTTGCGACGCGCATAATCGATTGAGCCGCACGCGGCGATGATTGAGATGGCTTCGTCGAGAACCTGCTGTTCCGTGGGGTGCGCAGCCAGAATCTCCCGCAGGCGCGCCGCCTGCGAGGGACTGGTATGAGAAAGTGCGTGCAACACGAGCAGGGTGCGCTTACCCTCGTGGATGTCCTCCCCGCGTCCTTTGCCTTCCGCGAAACGTTCACCAACCAGGTTCAGAATGTCATCCTGAATCTGGAACGCGACCCCGATAGTCTCTCCGAACCGACCGAGTTCCTCCACCTGTTGAGACGTCGCGCCCCCGACGTATGCGCCAAGACGCGCCGCAAGCCTCGCCAGCACGCCCGTTTTGTAAGCGCACATCTGGAGATACTCGTCTTCTGTGATATCGTCTCTTTGTCCGTTGTGCCACGCGATATCGATCGCCTGCCCGCAATGGCAACGGACAAGTTCCTGAGCCACGAGGTCATAGATGTACAGGCACTGGGCGTCCGAGTAGTGTGCGCGTCGGCCGTACAGGATCACGAGGGGTATGAAATACATCGCGCTGCCGACGTTTGTCGCGATATCGACGCCGAAGGACTTGTGGAGACAGGGTTTTCCGCGGCGCAGATCGCTGTTGTCCTCGAGGTCGTCATGAACCAGGGTCCCATTGTGGATGAGTTCGATCAGCGGCACAAGAGGGCGTGCCGGTTCAACGCTCCCACATACAGCCTCGCAACATGTCAGCATGAGCGAAGGCCGCCACCTCTTGCCGCCGCGGTCGAGAAAATCCCACACGGGATTGGATAGCGCGGCTGTCAGAGTCTTCTCGTCCACGGAGTACGTGCTTCTTCCCAGCACCGCGTCCACCCATTCCGCTGTGATCGAGCGCGGCAGAACAGCCTCCAGTTGCTGGTTGATAAGTGCGGTCTGTTCTTGGAGGTAATCGAGCATCACGGACCCTCGGAAAGCGAATTGGCTTCTCGCAGGAGATGCCTCTGCAGGGGAACTATCTGCCGTTGCATCGGCACGGTACTGACCTCGACGCTGCGCGCGCCGATATGCACGTTAACCTCTGTCCGCATTCCGAAGAAACCGAAATACAGACCGGGTTCGATGGAGCAGGTTATGTTCGGTATTACCCGTCTGTCGTCATGGGTTTCGTAATTATCGAAATTGACTCCCCGCCCATGGTCTTCTGTGCCGATGTTGTGCCCGGTCCGGTGAATGAAACGATCTCCGTACCCGTCCTTCGTTATCGAACCACGGGCGACGTCATCAACTTCGTACCCCAGAATGATGTCACCTCTCGCAACCGAGCGCTTGAGGAAATCTATTGCAGCGTCACGTGCGCGCACGACGGCGGCAAACACCCGCGCCAGCTCGTCCGGTACCGAATCACTTACGTGGGCCATCCACGTAATATCCGCGTAAACTGCGCCCGGATCGCGGGTTTTCGCCCAGAGGTCGACGAGGACAAGATCGCCCTCCTCCAGCAGTTTCGCTCTCGATGACGTCGGCTGGTAGTGCGGGTCGCTGGTGTTCTGCGCCGCCGCCACGATCGGCGGGGAACTGGTGACGAGGCCGTGGAGATCGAAATAGCGGATGATTTCCTGCTGAATGTCGTACTCGGAAATTCGCTTTCCCGCCTGTATCTGGCGGAAAATGAAGTTGAACGCCGATTCTTTCGCAGTTTCGAGATGCTTCGCCGCACAGAGATGAGTGGCGAGCGCACTCGCTGAAAGTCGCGCTTCACACCACTGAACGAGGTCCGCCGACGAAACAACCGCGCAACCGGTATTGCGCACGATCTCCAAGGTGCCGGCGTCAACCCGGCTCACATAAGGGACGGTGCCGCCCGGGCTGTATTCCATGGCAACGCGGCTGCGACCCTGGAGAAGTGAAGAAACTCCCGATACGAGTTGTTGCCAGGTGGAGAACGTGCGCACCGCTCCCTCGACGTCGGCAAATTGCTGATACTCAATCTGGCTGACCAACCACTCGGGGTTTCCCTGACGCGGGATAAGACAGAACCACCGGCGCGTAAGCATCCTGTCACCCAGTCCGGCGACGCGGGCAGCGACCGGATTGAGCCCCTGGAAATCGTACAACAGCCATCCATCAATGGAGGTTGCGGCGAGATGGCGCTGGATCTCTTCGAGTTCGATCATTTCTGGAACAAGCCACGCAACGGGTCAGCCACCGAAAAGAAAACGCAATGCGAAAATAGCAAGGAGCAGCCACAAAAGCGCGAGAGCGATGTTTCTGCAACCGCCGGCGCACCCCTTTCCCGGTTTCGCCGGCGCGCCGGCAGGTCCTTGTTCTGATACCGGAGTTCTTATCAGCGGGTCATAGTCATCCGGGGAATCCAGAGCGACAACAAATGCCCACTCCACGAAACCTGCAAGCTCCTCAGCACTGGCCTTGTCCGCAACAGCACTGAACACTGAGTAGTTGGGATCGTCTTCGTCAGGGGAGAAACTGAACCCTTTTGCGCGAAACCGGGCCTGCACCTCCGGCGTTGCAACGGTTGTCTTCACCCGCAGCTCAAGAACGCCCGGACGCTGCCCGTTCACGGTAATCTCAGTGGGGAATTGTCCCCATTCGGATTCTGTGGGAGGGTATCGGAAGGTGATATGCCGGAGGAAGGGATTTTCCTGGGCGAGAACACTGTTCAGGTGCTGCCGGAAGTAGTCGCGCCTCTGCTGCGAGTCCATGGGTCCCCCACATGCTATCGTTTGCGGCACGTTTCCGTTCAGACAACCTTTGAAGAGAAAAACTCAAGCGTTTCGCCATTCGGTCCAACAAAAAACGAGATCCGCGCGGGAGCATCGCCGAGAAGGACGTCTTTTGGCTCGGTAGTAATCTCGCATCCGTACGCCCGCGCCGTCTCCGTCGACGTATCCACATCATCCACTCTGAACGTAAGATGCGCAATGGGTGGTTCTGCAGCTTGACCCGCGCCATCGGGAGGTGTGAGCTTCTCAATCAGTTCGATGTGCGCCTCCCCGACGGCCAGAAGGCACAGGCGACGGTCGCCTCCCTTCCACTGGTGCACAAGGCGCAAACCGATCACATCGCGATAGAACTCCAGGCTTTCGTCAAACTTTGTCGTGACGATGGCAACGTGATGCAGGGAAACAGGGCCTGGCATGCGGTTCTCCTCTGGCGATATGCGGAACTGGTGCAGGCGGCACCTGAACTGGCGCCTTTTTTTTCAAATATCCGGCTCGGGAGGTCCTGAGTCTAGGGGGGAACACGCGCCGCGGCCGGCGGCTTCTGAATGGGGCGTGCCACCAGACGACATCCAGTTGCAGAAAATCGCCGCGCACTTGCGGCGTCTGCGGCGAATGAAGAGACGCCAGATCATGCTCGCCGATCTTCCTGCGTGGACGGAATCCCTCGGGTGCAAAACGGAAGACCTGGTGGAGATGCTGGGGTGGCTGGTGGACACAAAATCCGCGTTGCTGAACGATTTCAGCCTGGACATGCACCTTGTGGATGCGATTGTGCAATGCCGGTTGCGACGCGAGGGGCGATTCGATCGGCGGGAATGGGTGGGAGAAAACGCCCCGGAATAAAAAACCCTCGCAGCTGCACTGCAAGGGTCAGGAAACGCATGGCGGGGTAGACGGGGCTCGAACCCGCGACCTCCGGATTGACAGCCCGGCACTCTAACCAAGCTGAGCTACTACCCCGCGAACACGGATACAAAGGATACGGAACTGCCCTGATGCTGTCAATAGTGTTCCGATGTCGTCCGTTGTATCGAACAACGGGAAACGACCCGTCATTTGCAATGATGAACTGCACTAACTATCTTTAAAAGTCTGTTTCATCGGGACACACTTACCGGCATCTGCCATGCTTGAAAGCCTCTCCTCTGCCCTTGACGACATTTTCCGCCGACTGCGCGGAAGGGGTGCCCTTTCGCCCGGCAATGTGAAGGATGCCTTGGGCGAGGTCCGCAAAGCCCTCCTTGCGGCGGACGTTAATTTTCACGTTGCGAAGGAATTCGTCAAACGGGTGGAGCATCATGCGGTGGGGCAGGAAGTCCTGCGCAGCATCAGCCCGGGTCAACAGGTCGTAAAGATCGTGTACGACGAACTGGTGAGGTTGATGGGATCCTCCGCATCGACCTTTGCCCTGGACGGAGCCATGCCTGCCGTGGTCATGCTGGTGGGGCTGCAGGGGTCGGGAAAGACAACTGCCTGTGGGAAACTGGCTCTGTTCGTGAAAGGGAAGGGGCGCCATCCCCACCTTGTTGCCGCGGACGTGTACCGCCCTGCGGCAATCGACCAGCTCGAGCAGATTGGCAGGCAGGCAGGCGTTCCGGTGTTTCGTTCGCCAGAGGGTACAAGCCCCGTAAACATCGCGCGTCAGGGCGTGGCCGCCGCACGAAAAGCCGGTGACGATGTCGTGATTCTTGACACTGCGGGGCGTCTGAACATAGACGAAGAGATGATGCGGGAACTCGAAGCGATTTCCGCCGAGGTAAAGCCTCAGGAGACGCTTCTCGTCGTGGATGCAATGACCGGCCAGATCGCTGCCGAAGTGGCACGTGATTTCGGCCGTCGTCTGGATCTGACCGGCGTCATCCTCTCGAAGATGGACGGCGACGCCCGTGGTGGCGCGGCGCTCAGCGTGAGAGAGGTTTCCGGGAAGCCGATCAAGTTCATTTCCACCGGTGAGACCCTTGATGCGCTGGACGTATTTCATCCGGACAGGATGGCGAACCGCATACTTGGAATGGGCGATATCGTCTCGCTTGTCGAGCGCGCTCAGGCGGCAGTGAACCAGGAAGAAGCTCGGGAACTGGAAAAGAAACTGCGCACGCGCGCGTTCACGCTGGATGACTTTCTGGGCCAGTTGCAGCAGGTTAAAAAGATGGGCCCTTTGGATCAGCTTCTTGGCATGTTGCCCGGCATGAATCGTGAACTGCTCGGCGCGAAAGTTGACGACAAGGCTCTTGGTCGTATTGAAGCCATGATCCACTCGATGACGAGGGAAGAACGGGAACGCCCGGAGATCATCAATGGAGGCCGTCGCCGCCGCATTTCGACGGGGTCGGGAACCACAGTTCAGGAACTGAATCGCCTTCTCAAGCAGTTTGACGTCATGCGGAAGATGCTTTCGAAGCATCGGCCGGAAAGCAAGGCTACGGCCGCGGCGATGTCTCAGAAACTCGCTAATGTCTCTCCGAGACGATTCCGGTAGAATGTTCCGGAGTTGTTCCGGATTTCGTGTACTACTTTCAGAGGAGTTACGCGTGCCAGCAACAATGCGTCTGAAAAGAATCGGCGCAAAGAAGGCTCCCAGCTATCGGGTGATCATTACCGATCGGAAAAACCGGCGTGATGCGGAAGCGGTGGAAGAGGTCGGTTTCTACAGCCCCGCACAGAATCCACCGATCATCACGTTCAAAAAAGAGCGTGTGGAGTACTGGCTGAGCGTCGGTGCGGTTCCCAGCGAAACCGTAGGGAATCTCCTGAAAAACGCTGGCATTTCACGCCCCGAAGCATCTGCCTGACGACGCCGGAGATCCGCGAATGCGCCCACAGCGGGTTCCGATAGGGCGTATTCTTCGCCCGCACGGGGTGCGGGGTGAACTCAAGGTGGAGTTGCTTACCGATGAGGCGACCCGGTTTGATTCCGTCGGCAGAGTGACGGCGGCGAGGAACGGAGTCGATCTCGGAGAGTTCGAGGTCGCCGGGTGGCGTCTGCTGGGCAGGGCGATCGGCCTGAAGCTGGTGGGGATTGACACACCGGAGGCTGCGTTCCCGTTACGGAACGCGTTGCTGGAGGCGCCGGCGCTTCCAGCGGAAGCACTGCCCGAGAACACGTACTTTGTGTACGATCTTGTGGGTTTGCGCGTCGTGTCCGAGAACCTTGAGCATCTCGGAGAGGTTATCGACGTGGTTCAGGTGCCGTCGGGAGAACTGCTCGTCGTCAAAGCCGGCGGAACTGAGCACCTGGTCCCGCTCGTGCAGGATTTCGTGAAACGCATTGATCTTGCAGAAAAGGTAGTGACGCTCCACCTCGTGCCGGGCCTTCTGGACCTCTGACGTCCCGGTGGAGGCGACGGACGTGGATATCGACGTCATAACGCTCTTTCCGGAACTTTTCCGTTCGCCGCTTGCCGTAAGCATTGTGGGGCGCGCGCAAGGCAAGGGCCTGGTCGCAGTTCGCGCACACGATCTTCGCCAGTGGGCGGATGATGCGCGTGGAACAGTGGATGACACGCCATTTGGTGGTGGCGGCGGCATGGTTCTGATGCCGGAGCCGTTGAAACGGGGCGTAGAAGCCGTCAAAGGAGACCATGGCGACGGTAAGGTGATCCTTCTTGCTCCGGACGGAGAACGGCTGACGCAGCAAATCGCGAATGAGTTGTCGCTGGAGAAGCACCTCATACTGATCTGTGGCCATTATCGCGGCGTGGACGAACGGTTTCGGGCGAGGTACGTGGACAAGGAAATATCCATCGGCGATTATGTCCTTACTGGAGGGGAACTTCCGGCTCTTGTGCTGGTGGACGCCCTCGTGCGGCTGATTCCGGGCGTGCTGGGTAACTTCGAATCCGCGATGGAGGATTCATTTCAGGACGGTATGCTGGACTGCCCCTGGTACACGCGTCCTCAGGTCTTCGAGGGCGAGGCAGTCCCGCAGGTTCTCGTGAGCGGAAATCACGCGCAAATTCGGAAATGGAGAAGACAGCAGGCACTCGAAAGGACAAGGACTCGGCGGCCCGATATGGTGTAGTTTGGAATCCTGCGCCCCTGGAATGCAAGGATCGGCCGCCCGTCAGTCGGGTGCGTATTCCCCGAACGGCAGAACATATCTGAATGCGCGAAACACTGCGCGCTACAGGGCACTCAGTGCCGGTGGGACAAAACAGGCACTAAGTGCCGAATGGAGGAAACATGGATCTGGTTGACCTGGTAGACCGCAAACATCGGCGGGAAGAGGAACGGAACGAGAACGGCGAAGTTACCTTCGCGATTCCGGAGTTCAAGACCGGTGACCTGGTGGACGTGCATGTAAAAATTGTGGAAGGTGACAACGAGCGTATCCAGGTGTTCCGCGGAACCGTGATTCAGCGGCACGGAGGATCATCCAGCAATGCTTCGTTCACCGTCCGCAAAGTGACTGCAGGCATCGGCATCGAACGGATTTTTCCGCTCCATTCACCCCGCCTCGCGAAGATCGAAGTAGTCCGCAGGGGCCGCGTGAGACGTTCCCGCATTTTCTACTTGAGGGATCTGCGTGGGAAGGCGGCACGCGTAACCGAGAAACGGGACCTGCGCACCGCCGAGCAGAAAGCTGCGGCAATCGAGACGGAGCAGTAAGACTTAGGAAAATTTGCATGGAACGGCGCAGAGGAGCATGTTTCTCCTCTGCGCCGTCACTTGTTCCCACCCTTCGAAACGCGCGTTCAGAGGTTCCCTCGACGCGACACCGCCCTCGCCAACGGCGGCCTCACCCGGTGATGGTACGGATCATCCGTTTCCATCTCGCAGTGGTAGATCTCCATCAAACGCTCCAACGCACGTTCGGCCTCAGGAGCGGTGAGCCCTTCACCGGCGAATCGCTCATAGTCGAGAATCGCGCGCAGACGAAGAATTTCCCAACGCCAGCTTGTCCGCGCCCATGCGGGCATTTTCTCGTGCACGTTATCTGCGAGTTCCCGTGCCGTTTTCACCAGCCCGACATCGACCGGCTGCTTGGTGTATGAGCGTGTGGCGGCCATTTCCAGCGCATCCACGAGTGCTACCGTTTCTTCAATTGCTCTGTCTCCAAATTCGTAAGCCATGTACTCTTTGAGAGTGTCTTGCGCACTCCTCTCTGGCGTCCAGTAGAACTGCGCTATTATCGCTTTGTTCATGTCTTCGTAGATGCCTTCGCTGTACGGAAACCCACCACTTACGACGTGCTTCACCTGATTCCACAGCCGCTGAAAACGCGCGGGGAGCGGGTTTGCGCCAACTCCGCCCCAGGGCCAGTTGCCCCACATGCTGATTTCCGGGAAGTTGACGAGAGGCAGATTGCCCGGTACGCCGACGTCGAGAGGGTATCTCGGGAAGTCCTGGTGCGCATCTGCAAGGATGTAGTCAACCCAGTCGTTGCCGCCCTCCATGGCCTTCGTCAGGCCCTCCCATTCTCCTTCCGGTGGCGTATCAAACATCCACGTCGAAAGAACCGTCTTGATGTTCGGGAAGTACTCGCGCGCCAGTTCGGTGAAAGCGTGGGAAAGGTTGAGGAACCCATTGCATCCCCATGGCGAGCACCGGTCGCACGCGCACCCGCCCTCGTCGTACGGCCAGAATGTAAGAAGATCAAGGCCGACGCCTGACAGCTCCTCGAAAAGGCGCCTGGCGTTCGCCAGGAGATATTCGCGTCCCTCCGGGTTACTCGGACAAACCGGATGCCCGCTGTTGCCCCGGCGACGAGTCGGGTCTGGCAACGGAACGGCGCGAATGTGAGAAGGCGCACCGCTGAACATCGTGTTGTTCACACCGATTGCGAATTGAAGACCGAGGTCGTGGGCGGTTCTGGCGAATTTGCGTGTCATCGCAAGGGCATGTTCTGTTTCCGGGTCCTCCCAGTCTCGCAGATTGATGAACGGGAATACCGTCTTGACCGCATTTACGCCCCAGAGGGCCATATCTTCCACGTAGCGGGTGATCTCCTCCTCAGGGGCGACGTGGTACCAGTTGTGAAAGTGAGTAGCAAAGTACACTCCGCGCAGGGAACCTTGCGGCGCCGACACACCGCGCCAAGGTGAGGCGGTAAGCGTACCGTCGAAACGGCTTGTGCGCAGGAACTTGCCCACGCCATACAGGAGGCCGAGAGGCGTGCCGCTTTCGATTGCCATTGCACGACCGTCTTCGCGAATCCTGAACGCCTCGCCGGCGAGGCCGGGTTCGACATTGAGCACCAGGTGAGGATTCTCGCGGCTACGCGTGACTGCCCCGTTGCATCGTTCTCTGACCCGCGCCTCGAGTATGCGAAATACGCGGTCGGCGCGTTCACTGTCGAAAGGGTTCACCCTGACGCGAATTTCGTGTCCTTCAGCCATTCCACCGTCTCCATCATCTGACCCGTATGCCCCGAACCTTCCGCCGGTACACAAGGGAAGCAATCAAGACGGGGGCGTCAAGGAGGAACGGTTCCTCGTTGCCGACCGGTTCCGGACCGGCGATATTCATTCCAGAGGAAGGGGACGGCAACCACGTGTCGAAGCCGCGGCGCATGCCGGATCCGAAATGACCCACGTGACGCCAACAAGGTTTGCGCATGCAGCAGTTCTATGATCGGTACACCGAAGCCCGTTTGGTGGATCCCCGCCACGAATCCGCCAGCCGTTGGAAAGCCGCAATGCTGGCGGCCACGTATCTCGAAACCGGGGAGTTGTGCGGATCGAACCTCACGATCGCGGAAATCGGCGGGGGGTTCGGAACCGTGGTGAACGCACTGGGCCGGATACTCGGCAGCGAGCGGCTTACGGTGTATGATATCAGCGCCAAAGCGTGCGAAGAAGGCAAAAAGGCCTACCCCGGCACGACGTTCATCAACGCTCCGTACGGTGAACGAAATCGTTCGTGCTGGGACATTATTGTGCTGTGTGATGTGACCGAGCACGTGGAAGATGAGGATGCCCTGCTGCGCACTGTCGCAGAGGACGCGAGGTTCGTGTTGCTCAAAATCCCCATCGAAAAGTGCCTGTGGCGCGTGTGGCGACGACTGAAGGGGAAGCCGCCCGGTTTTTCGTGGGGGCCGGATCACCAGTCGGGTCACTTGAGAGGATACACCCTGTGGTCCGCGAAGAGGCTTGTGAGGAGGCATTTCCACGTGGTCAACACGAGTCTATCGGAATCAGTGTGGTTCTACGGCAGTGCGAAAAGCCTGCAACTCGCGATGCGTGTTGGAAAATACCTCTCAGTGATGATCTTCGGTGGGTCGCTCTGCGTTCTCGCGAAACCCCGGGCGCGGTAACGGGGGCAAACGATCAGCATACCGCGCGATACCCCTTCACCCACTCCGCCACGCGTCTCACCGTTTCCGGCCTGCACGCCTGCGGCAGCATTCCGGCGGAACTGACTACTATTCCCCTGTGATGAGGCAACGCGTCGAGTTCCGCTTCGATACGAGTCATGATCGTTTCGGCCGGTTCAAGCCACAGGGCAGCGTTCGTGCCCCCGATCAGGCACTTGTCAGGACAGGCACGACGTCCTTCCGCAAGCGTCGTGTTGCCCACCGTGGGTGTGGTAAAGGCCTCGAATCCGCTCACCGGGATGCGGGCCAGGTCAGGCAACAGACCCTTGAGGTGCCCGCACATGTGCAATATGAGGTGTCGGCCCGCGTTACGGACAATCCGCGCGTATTCGCTTATGTGGCGCACGCAATACCGTCGGTACTGCTCCGGTGAAATCAGTGTGGTAGAGGTGTTCTCCGTCAGGTAGAGGACATCCGCCGGGCCATGTTCGCTCAGGATTTCGGTTTTCCGCACCAGATCTCGATGAATGGCTTCGAAAAGGCGCTCGACGTCGGCCGGGAAATCGTTGAGCAGGTAATGGGCGTTCTCGATTCCTGCAAGCCACTCCACCCAGACCATAAGCGGCGATTCACCAATGTCCTGAGCCGTTACGGTCCGCTCACCGACGCGCCGCGATTGCTCTCCCGCCTCCGCGAGTCCATCCGGATCAACTTCGACAGTAGAATCATCGAAGATGTCAGCCAGAATGTTGATGTCTTCCGGCGTCCTGACCGGAAACCTGACGGGGTGCCACGAAAAGGACGCGCGGTCAATCTGTGAAACAAGTGTGAGGCATTGCCCGCCGATACGATATTCCGTTTTCCGAAATTCGCCCTCGGTGACGGTATTCACTGAAGCCCGCCGATACAGGGTACGAATACCCGTCCCTAGGTGGATCGTCGGATCACTGCCGATCCAGTCGTGGAGCGCATCGACAGTCATCTGGGAGAAGGGAATGCCGTGAAAACAGGGATAGTTGCCGGGGAGTTTGGCCCAGAAAGGCAGGCGGTCCACCGGTTCCATCCGAACGGCCGCCTTCCACCGCTCGCGCGGCGTCATTGTGTCAATCACGCAGTCACCTCCCTGCCGGGAAGCCTCCTGTGTGGGCGACGCGGAGGGGATACCTCCGAAAGGGGCACGGAACGGAAAATGGAACCGGGCACGCGCGCGCGTCCAGTTCCCCCCG
>Ga0208939_1000662_pt1 | contig 27402 bp, 13 predicted proteins | sample AD_STIC12_MetaG_FD_184437 | JGI IMG/M metagenome (GOLD analysis project Ga0208939, IMG submission 184437) | Active sludge microbial communities of municipal wastewater-treating anaerobic digesters from USA - AD_STIC12_MetaG (SPAdes) (version 2) | ecosystem: Engineered > Bioreactor > Anaerobic >...
AGCGGGGCTGAAGCCCCGCACTACATCTCCTTTGTCATCCCCGACCTGATCGGGGATCCAGAAAACGGTTTGAAACCGTTCCCTACATGTACTTTTATCCCAGATTCCGCAATAGCGATATAAAAAATCAAAGCTGTCCTTTCGACGAGCCCCGATGAATCGGGACGAAGAGAAATCTTCATCATCCTTGTTTGTTGAAGATTTCTCCCTTCGGTCGAATTCAAACCATTACGATATCGCTATTGCGTAATCCGGACTTATCCGTTCCCTGCCACGGCGGCGGATTTTTTTGACGTCTGCCGGTTTATCTGCTATAAAAAAGCATACATTGGGAGGTTTTATATGGAACGCCTGGGTGTCTTATCGGGAACATTCATTCTGGAGCGAAGCGACTGGATCCAGAAAGGCAAAAGACACCGGATCCACAACGCTTACGGCGAGGCAACGGCGATCGAAACGGACTGTGCAGTCTTTATCCTCCGGCACGGCGACGATCCGGCCCATTACATTTTACCCCACCGGGTCAACCACGCCGCCAATCTTCAGGCGCTGAAGGATCTCGGCGTCACCGAGGCAATCGGTATCAATTCGACCGGCTCCCTGAAAACAAACCTGCGTCCGGGCATGATCGTCATCCCCGACGATTTTATCTCCTTCACGCCGACTCCCACTATTTACGAGAACAAGCCGATTCATGTCACCCCTTCTTTCAACGAATCCGTCCGCCGGAAACTGATTGCGGCGGCCCGAAAAATCGATCTCAACGCTGTGGAATCAGGCATCTACTGGCAGACGCCGGGCCCCCGTCTGGAGACGCGGGCGGAAATCCGGATGATGTCCGCCTTTGCCGACATCGTCGGGATGACCCTGGCCGGCGAGGCGGTTATCGCCCTGGAAATGGATTTGCCTTACGCCTCCGCCTGCTCCATCGACAATTTCGGAAACGGTCTGGTGGAAAAGCCATTGAGCCTGGAAGAAATCGTCGCCGGAACGCGCAAGAACGCGGATATGATGATCCGTCTCGTGCAGGAGTACATTCAAAGATGAATGATCCATCCAACACCTATCAGGAACTGGTCGAAGAAAATTCCCTGTTAAAGCAAAAAGTTCAGGAGCTGGAAGTTATAGCGGGAGAACGAAGAAAAGCGGAAAGGGGGCTTCGCGACACCGAAAACAAATTCAAGATTCTTACTGAAAAAATGTCGGATATCGCCTGGATAGCGGATATGAACCTGAAAACTCTCTATGTCACCCCTTCCATCAAAACCGTGCTCGGATTCAGCCAGGAAGAAAGAATTCTCCAGGACATCGGGAAGCAATTGACGCCCGATTCCTTGTCCATGGCGATGGATGTGATGGCCAGAGAGATTGCCCTGGAAGAAGAAGGCACTTCAGATCCCGCAAGAACGCTGCATCTGGAACTGGAATTTGTTCATAAAAACGGAGCCACCCGCTGGATGGATGTCGTTATCAATGGGACAAGGAATGACCAGGGCAAGCTAAACGGAATTCACGGCGTGGCAAGAGATGTTACCGACCGCAAACAAGCCGAGGCGTCTCTGAAAAAAGCTCATGAACAGCTGGAAAATCGTATTCAGGAGCGCACGGAGGAGCTGGCAAAAGCGGTTCAGCACTTGAAGGAAAATGAACTTCTTCTGGCGGAAGAGTCCCGCAGGTTTCAGGAAACCAATACCGCTTTAAAAGTCTTGCTCCGTCAGCGGGAAGACGATCAGCATGATCTGGAAAGAAAAGTCCTGACCAATGTGAAAAATCTGGTGCTGCCTTATGTGGAAAAACTCAAATCCACTCATTTGAACCCGGTTCAGGCCAATTACGCTGATATTATTTTCGCCAATCTGCAAAACATCGTTTCCCCTTTTCTGAGAAATCTGACATCCACTTATATGGATTTCACTCCCCGGGAAATTGAAGTGGCCAATCTGGTCCGCGAAGGAAAATCCGCCAAGGAAATTGCGTTGCTGCTGAACTGTTCCCTGAGATCGGTTGAGTTTCACAAGGAAAATATCCGGCGAAAGCTCGGCCTTATCCACAAGAAAACAAATCTGAGAACCCACTTGCTGTCCCTGAACACAACTCTCACGACATAATACTAGTAATTACCTGGTATTCCCTCAGCAATGTATTGGTATTGATAAACAGGAATTTATCAATATATACTCCTTTACAATTGCAAGAATCAGAGGTTCAACGGTGTCAATTTAAAGGAGATAAACTTTTGAACATACATCTTAAATGTTCGTTGTTTGTCATCCTCTCTCTTTTCATTTTTTGCGCCACGGCTTTTGCTCAACCCGATGCCGGCACACTTTTGCAGGAACAGCGGCAACTGACACCTTCCCTGCCCGATCGCCTGCCCACCGAAGAAAAAAGAGAAATCGTCAAGCCTCCGCTTGCCGACACGGGCATCAAGGTGCTCGTCAAGGGGTTTCGCTTTACCGGGCACTATGAAACAATGACCACTGAGGGGGAATTACAGTCACTGGTTTCCGGCAGCGTCGGCAAAGAACTCCGTTTCGCCGAACTTCAGCAGCTTGCGGCCCAGGTAACGAATTATCTGCGGGAAAAGAAAGGCTTCCTTCTGGCCCGAGCCTACCTTCCCAAACAAGACATTACCGAAGGCATCATTGAGATCGCCATCATGGACGGGCGGATCGACGGAAACGTCCGCATCAACCTCAAGGAGCCCAGCCGCATCCGTCCCGGGCTTCTGCAGGGCATGGCCGACCGGGCCGTCCCCGGGAACGCTCCGGTTCGCATGGAGCAGGTTGAACGAACCGTTCTCCTCATGAACGACCTTCCCGGCATCAACGCCCAGGCCTCACTGGAGCCGGGCAGCGCGCCGGGGACCACCAGACTGGTCATCAACGCCGCCGAAGGGCGGCTTTTCCATGGCGTTCTTTCCGCGGACAACTACGGCGACCGCTACACGGGAGCCTGGCGGGGGATGGGGCAGATTGCCCTTTACGACCCCCTGGGATTGGGAGACCAGCTTTCCGCTTCCGTCACCGGCGCGGAACGCATGCTGTCGGGAAGGGCCGCCTACGCCATTCCCCTAGGGTCATCGGGACTGACCGCCGGCGCTTACTATAACTACCTGCAATACAATCTGGGAGAAGAGCTCAAAGACCTGAACGCCAAAGGCTGGGCACACACGCTGGGCGCCAGCCTCACCTACCCGATTTTGCGAACCCGCGGCGCCAGCGTTTGGGCGGGTTTGGGATTTGAATATCTGATGCTCGACGACGAGGCCAACAACGTCCAAACCCGCGACCGCAAACTTCCCGTCGGCAATCTCAATCTCACGGGCAGCTTTTACGACAGCTTCGGCGGCGGCGGACTGACCAACGCCAACCTTGCTTTTTACGGGGGCAGCGTGGATCTCTCCGGTTTGCAGGCCAACAAAATTGCCGATGAAGCGGGACCGCAGACGGGTGGAGGCTTCTCACGGGGCGCCTATTCCCTGGCGCGCCTGCAGCGCATCACCCGCTCCCTGTCCCTGTACGGATCGGTAAGGGGGCAGTTGGCTTCCGGCAACCTGGATTCCTCACAGAAGTTCATTCTGGGGGGACCCACCGGCGTCAGATCCTACCCTGTCGGCGAAGCGCCCGGTGACGAAGGCCACGCCGGAACACTGGAAGCCCGTCTGGATCTTCCCTTTATGCCCGCCTGGGCGACAACGCAGGTGGTGGGATTCTTCGATGCAGGCTGGGTGAAGCTGCACAGAACGCTTTACACCGGTGCGTTGACCAACGCCACGGGAAGAAACGACTATACGCTTTCGGGCGGCGGCATCGGCATCAATGTCGGCAAGCCCGGACTTTACAGCCTGCGGGCCTCCTATGCCCACAAGATCGGCCTCAACGAGGGCCGCAGTCCAACCGGCAAAGACTGCGATAACCGCAGCGATCAGGGCCGCCTGTGGCTCCAGCTTGTCGTTTGGATTTAACACAACCTCAACCGCCATTTTCCAGGGAGTCCTACCATGACTGAAAAAGGCAACCTTCCTCAATTTTATATCCTGCCGGTTGTTCTCAATCGCGACGTCCATGCCGCCCTGACAATTTCCGAAAGCCCGGCGCGATTCACCTTTGCCGCCCGAGCCCAGACTGTGGTCATCGCCTCCGTTGAGTTTTTCGATGCCTGCCGTCAATTTCCCGTCATTTTTACCCGGACCGACGATGGACGAATCGTTCCTCTGGCCCTCATGGGTCTGGAAAACGACGAAAACCTCTTTGTGGATGACGCGGGCAACTGGCTGGGCGCCTACATCCCGGCCTACATCCGGCGCTACCCTTTCATCACCACCGACGGCGCCGACGGTCAAGCGGTTGTCTGCTTTGACGAAGCCTTTGACGGCTTCAACCGGGAGGGAGGAACGCCCCTGTTTGAAAACGGCGGACCAAGCCCGAAAATGAAGGAGGTCATCGGGTTTCTCGATGATTACTTCATCAGGATGAAAGAAACGGAGCAGTTGGGTGCATTTCTGGCGGAAAACGGTCTGCTCCGCCAGATCGACGCCCAGGCCAATCTGGACGACGGCCGGAGCTACGCCTTGAACGGAATGCTGGTTGTCGATGAACCCCGGCTGGCCCAGCTGCCGGACGCGGACATTGTCCAGCTTTTCCGCAGCGGGTTGCTCGGGCTGATTCAGGCCCACCTGATCTCGCTTCGCAACCTGGGCGTCCTGATCGACCGGAAGGCGGGAAAAACGTCATAATGGTGAACAGAGTAACGCCGTCATGCCTGAAGAGTAGAGCAAGAGGGTAATGCCGGTGAAAACCGGCATCCAGGAAAACAAAGGCTGGATTCCGTCTTTCGACGGAATGACGAAAATTGATGATGGGCAATCCGGTCCCATTGAAAAATTGGAGATGACTTCATGAACAAGATTTATCGGCTGATCTGGTCCCGTTCGCGGGAGATGTGGATAGCGGTTTCGGAGAAGGTTGCGGCCGGGTGGTTTCGGCGTCCTCTGACGGTGGGGGCTCTGGTATTGTCGGCTCTGCTGGCCGCGGGAGGAACGGCAAAGGCCCTCGATCCCCATGCCCTTCCCACAGGCGGCCAGGTCGTCGCAGGTACAGCCGCCATCAGCCAGGCAGGCAGCGCCATGACGATCAACCAGCATACCGATAAGATGATCGCCAACTGGAACACCTTCAACATCGGCCAGAACGCCTCCGTGGCCTTCCAGCAGCCTGGCGCGTCCAGCGTGGCCTTGAACCGCATCCTCGACCAGAATCCTTCGCAGATTTTTGGAAGTTTGAGTGCCAACGGCCAAGTCTTCCTCCTCAATCCCGCAGGCGTATATTTTGGACCCACGGCGCAGGTGGATGTCGGGGGGCTTGTCGCCTCGTCACTGAATCTTTCCAACGAGAATTTCCTCGCCGGGAAGTACCACTTTGAAAACAACGGGATCGCCGGAGCAGTTTCCAATCAGGGACAGATCCGCACAGCCGACGGCGGCTATGTAGCGTTTCTCTCTCCTAAAATCACCAATGAAGGCGCGATCAGCACTCCCGGTGGCATGACGGCGTTGGCCGCCGGCGACAAGGTCAGCCTCGATTTCACAGGGGACAAACTGGTCATGTTCACGATCGATCAGGGGACGATCGACGCCCAGATCGAAAACAAGGGGTTAATCCAAGCACAGGGCGGATTGGTGAAAATGACCGCCCGGGCGGTCGATGAGCTGACGCAGGCGGTGGTCAACAACAGCGGCATTGTTGAAGCCAAAGGAATCGTTAATAAAAACGGCAGGATCATCCTGGATGCCGACCAGGTTATCCAGTCGGGCAGTCTCGATGCGTCCGCGGATGGCGCGGCGGCGGGAAGCATCAACATTGCCGCCACGGGCATGGCAATGAATACGGGCAGCCTGAAGGCCACGGGCAATCAGGGTGGTGAGATTTCCGTTTCTGGCCAGGCGATTGTGGAAGCGGGCGTCCTCGACGTCTCCGCCATTACCGAGGGCGGGAAGATCAGCCTCGCCGCCACGGAAAGCCTTGAGCAGACGGCGGCCTCCGCACTCAAGGCAGACGCCGCGCAGGGCCGGGCAGGAACCATCCGGGTCGAATCCCAGGGCGGGACCTACCTGTCGGGCGCCTATTCGGCAAGCGGCGAGACCGGCGGCAACATTTCCCTGACGGGAAGCGACCTCATTCTGGCCGGGGCCAGTGTCTCTGCCGACGGCGCGCAAGGCGGCGGACTGCTGCGTATCGGCGGCGGTTGGCAGGGCAAAGATACAGACATCGCCAACGCAAAAAACACGACCCTGATGAACGTGACGCTCGCCGCCAATGCCCGGCAAAAGGGCGACGGCGGCACTGTGGTCGTCTGGTCGGACGAATCCACCAGCTATAACGGCAAAATAGAAGCACAAGGCGGCGCGGCAGGCGGTGACGGCGGCCGCGTAGAGATCTCGAGTAAAGGCAGCCTCGGCTTCGGAGGCAAGGTGGATGTCCAGGCCCCACAGGGGCAAAACGGCAGCCTCCTTTTGGACCCCAAAGATATAGAAATAGTTACCCTGGATAGCGGCCTTTCCTTTATCCCCCTGACCTACGCCAGCCCGCAAACCGGTGATCAGCATGGTTCCGGCGCTGTGGTGGAACTGAAAAACGGCGGCGTATCCACCGGTAATGTTGTGGTGGCCTCCCCCTATGACAAGACGGCGGCCACATCCGCCGGGGCTGTTCGCCTTTACCGGATGAGCGACGGGAGCCTGCTTTCCACCCTGACCGGCGCCAAAGCCAACGACCAGGTTGGCTCGGGCGGTGTCACGGCTCTCACCAACGGCAACTACGTGGTTAATAGCCCGCTCTGGGACAACGGCGCAACGGCTGACGCCGGCGCCGTCACCTGGGGCAACGGGACGACCGGCATCAACGGCACCGTTGCCATCGGAAACTCCCTCGCTGGCAGCAACGCCAGCGACCAGGTTGGCTCGGGCGGTGTCACGGCGCTCACCAACGGCAACTATGTGGTGTCAAGCAAATTTTGGAACAACGGTGAAACGCCAGATGCCGGCGCCGTTACCTGGGGCAGCGGCACAGCCGGTGTGAAGGGCGCTGTTTCCGCCGCCAACTCCCTCGTGGGCAGCTCTAAGAACGACCAGGTTGGCTCAGGCGGTGTCACGGCGCTCACCAACGGCAACTATGTGGTTGCCAGCCCGGTCAGGGACATCGGTGAACAACCAGATGCCGGCGCTGTTACCTGGGGCGACGGCACAAAAGGTGTGAAGGGCGCTATTTCTGCCGCCAATTCCCTCGTGGGCAAATACTACTCGAGCGCGGTCGGTTCGGGCGGCGTCTCGGCGCTCCCCAACGGCAATTATGTAGTCGTGTCACCGTCTTGTGAATACGGGAAAGGGGCCGTCACCTGGGGCAACGGGACGACAGGGATCATAGGTCAAGTTTCCAAAGACAATTCCCTCATGGGCAGCATGTTCTACGACTATGTCGGTGTGGGAGGCGTCACGGTTTTGACCAACGGCAACTACGTGGTGGTAAGCACGATGTGGCACAACGGTGAAACGGGATGGGCCGGCGCCGTTACCTGGGGCAGCGGCACAGTTGGTGTGAAGGGCTATGTTTCCGCAGCCAATTCCCTCGTGGGCAGCTCTAAGGACGACGGGATCGGTTCGGGCGGCATCACGGCGCTCACCAATGGCAACTACGTGGTTGCCAGCCCGATCTGGAACAACGGTGCAGTGGCAGATGCCGGCGCCGTTACCTGGGGCAGCGGCACAGCCGGTGTGAAGGGCGCTGTTTCCGCCGCCAACTCCCTCGTGGGCAGCACTAAGAGCGACCGGATCGGTTCGGGCGGCATCACGGGCATCACAGCGCTCACCAATGGCAACTACGTGGTTGCCAGCCCGATCTGGGACAACGGTGCAACCGCAGATGCCGGCGCCGTTACCTGGGGAAGCGGTACAGCCGGTGTGAAGGGCGCTGTTTCCGACGGCAATTCCCTCGTGGGCAGCACGGCCAACGACAAGGTTGGCTCGGGCGGCATCAAGGCGCTCACCAACGGCAACTATGTGGTTGCCAGCCCGGTCTGGGACAACGGTGCAACCGCAGATGCCGGCGCCGTCACCTGGAGCAGCGGGACGACAGGCATCAGCGGGGCTGTTACCGCCGATAATTCCCTCGTGGGCAGCACGGCAACCGACCAGGTCGGTTCGGGCGGCATCACGGCACTCACCAACGGCAACTACGTGGTTATCAGCCCGTTTTGGAACGGCGCAATGACAGATGCCGGCGCTGTCACCTGGGGCAGCGGGACGACAGGCATCAGCGGGGCTGTTTCCGCCGACAATTCCCTCGTGGGCAGCAAGGCCAACGACAAGGTTGGCTCGGGCGGCATCACGGCACTCACCAACGGCAACTATGTGGTTGCCAGCCCGGGCTGGGACAACGGTGCAACCGCAGATACCGGCGCTGTCACCTGGAGCAGCGGGACGACAGGCATCAGCGGGGCTGTTTCCGCAGCCAACTCGCTTGTGGGAAGCAAGGCCAGCGACAAGGTTGGCTCGGGCGGCATTACGGTGCTGACCAACGACAACTATCTGGTCGTCAGCCCGCTCTGGGACAAAGGTTTATCGAGCGATGCCGGGGCCGTCACCCTTGCCGACGGGACAACCGGGATTACCGGTGAAGTTACCTTTATAAACTCCTTGAGGGGCTCCTACACCAACGACAGAATCGGCGAGGGCGGCGTCACGATATTTTCCGACGGCACGGCGGCGGTCCGCTCTCCGAAGTACAAATCCAATACCGGCCGCGTGGACATCGTGAAGGGCTTCTATGTTGCGCCAGACTCCATAGATTTCAACGACAATCCCGGTGCACGAAGCAGAATTGACCCGTCCGAGATCTCCAAGCTGCTCAGTGGCGGCACCGCCGTGACCCTCCAGGCCAACAACGACATCACCCTCAAGTCGGCCCTGACCGTCAACAATGCCGGTGGCGACGGCGCGAACCTCACCCTCCAGGCGGGTCGTTCGATCCTGCTCAATGACTCGATCACGACGGACAACGGCAATCTGACCCTGACCGCCAACGAGACCACGGCCAACGGTGTAGTTGATGCCAACCGCGACGCGGGGGCGGCGGTCATTACGATGGCGTCCGGCCAGACCATTAATGCGGGAACCGGCACAGTTACCATTACCCTGGCCAATGGCGCGGGGAAAACCAATAAGGATAGCGGCGACATCACCCTGCAGGGGATCACCGCCGGGTCACTATCCGTCAATAATCAAGGACTCACGGCGGGCAGCAACATCAGCCTGGGGGCCACGACGCTTTCCGGCAACCTGACGCTGGGGAGCGCCAGCGGCAATATCACGCAGAGCGGGGTCTTGAGTGTCGGCGGCACAACCGCCATCACCGCCGGGGTTGATGCCGTCTCCTTTGACACCGCCTCGAACAATTTTATCGGTCCAGTGTCGATCATCTCCGGTAAGAATGTCTCCCTGCTGGATACTGTGGACAACCTGACGCTGGGCGATATTAACGTCAGCGGAGATCTGAACGCCGAGGCCAAGGGCGGCGACCTGCTTCTCTCCGGTGACATCGTGAAGGCCAGCGGGACGGACGCCACGGCCACGCTCAAGGCCACGGGCAACATCACCCTGGCCGACACGAAAAAGATCGAATCGGCCAGTGGCAAGCTCAACACCATTTTGTGGTCCGACACCGACGCCAACGGCGGTGGAATTTTGCTGAACAACAACAGCACGATCACCACCAACGGCGGACACCTCTGGATGGGCGGCGGCAGTGGCACGACGGACTGGAATGGCCTGACGGTCGGCGATGGTTATGCGCTCGGCAAAGATTTCGGCATTGGGGGCAGTGACAACTATACGGGCGTTTTACTGGGCACAACAGACGCGAGTGGAATTTCCCTTCAAACAAACGGCGGCGACATCGCTTTGTATGGCCAAGCCTCGACCGAACTGGTGGCAGGTTATAAGATTGGAATCCATACTCTTACCGGGGCAACTATCAATAGCGGCACAGGGAAGATCAGTCTGGACGGAAAGAACACCAACACCTATAATGCGGGTTCGGGATGGAAGAATAGTATTGAAATTGTAGGTACGACCATCACCTCAGCCAATGCCGCATCCGATGCGATTTCAATCAATGGCGATTCAAGCACGGCAGACGCGAAGAATGATCAAGGAATTTATGCCGTGCAAATCTCCGGCAACACGGTAATCAGCGCCACGGCAGGCGGCGGCGTTTCGCTGACCGGCAAAACCAATGCCGCATCCTCAGTAACAGACAAAGTTGACATTTATCTGAAAGACGCATCAATTCTTGCAAACAGCGGCCCCATAACCATTACGGGTTTGACTTCACAGGGCATCAAATTTGATGGCAATGCCTATGCAGGATATAAGAGCGGCTCTGCAATCGAGGCATCGTCAAGCAACATAGCGATCATGGCGGACAAACTTACTCTTGCCGGCACGGACAGAATACAAAGCAGTGGCGCGCTCACGGTCAAACCCTATTCAGCCACCACCATCGGCATTGCGGGCGGTGCGGGCACGCTCAGCCTGCCGGCCAGCTATTTTGCCGACAACTTCACCAATGGTTTCTCCGGTATCACCATCGGCAGCGCCTCGGCGGGCAACATCACCATCGGAAACAACGCCCTGACGTATAACGACCCGCTGACGCTCAAAACGGCGGGCAACATCACTGCCGGCAGTTCATCCCTGACCGGTGCCGTGGATCAAAACGCCTCCCTCGTCCTCTGGGCCGATGCCGACGCCAACGGCACGGGAAGCATCAGCCTTTCGAGCAGCAGTATCACGACCAATAACGCCCACCTCTGGATGGGCGGCGGCAGCGGCTCCACTACCTGGAACGGCCTTGCCGTGGGCAACGGCGCGGCTGGCGGAAACCAGGCAATTTACGCCATCAACAGCACGCTTAACACCGGCAGCGGAGACAGTTACCTCTACGGCAGGAGCACAGGTACCGACAACACAAATGGCCTGGGGATCGGCGTGTATCTCGACAATAACACCCTGCTCTCCGGCAAGAACATTACCATCACCGGCGAAGGCTCACTTTACAACACCGGCGGCCGGAACTTCGGCGTCAATATCCAGGGCAACCCGACCGACGCGAAGGTCACCGCTTCGGGGGACATCACCATCACCGGTACCGGCGGTGGTAAGAGCGACAGCGGCGTCAGAAGTCACGGGGTGCTGATCCGCAACTCAACGGGCGGCAAGGCCGTCGAGGCCACCGGCAGCGGCAACATTACGATCACCGGGTACGGCGGCCCGCAAGGGGCGGACAACGGGCACGGCATCATTTTGGGCGAAGGTGCGTCAACGGACTACTGGCATTCGGGGATCATCCAATCCGCCGGCGGCAATATTACCTTGAAGGGCAACATCGGCAACGGCGCGAGCTCCACGGGTATCGTTTTCGGTACCGATGCCGCCACGCAAAGCAAGCTAATCAGCACAGGCGGCGGCGCGATTACGCTGGAAGCCAACAGCATCTCCTTCGGCGGAACCGGCGTCCGCCTGACAAGCAGCGGCGCCCTGACCGTCCGTCCGCAGACGCCCGGCACGAGCATCGGCCTGGCCGGCGCGAGCGGCAGCCTGTCGCTGCCCGCCGCGTTCTTCAGCACCATGGTGACCGACGGCTTTACCGGCATCACCGTGGGGAGCGCGGATGCCGGTAAAATCACCGCCGGGGCTTTTACAGCCAATGATCACCTGACCCTCATGAGCGGCGCGGGCGGCATGGAGCTGACCGGAGCGCTTGACGCCGGGGCCAACACGCTGACGCTCAACAGCACCGGCAGCGTCACCGAAAGCGGCGCGGGCAGCATTACCGCCGGAGTGTTGAACCTCCTGGGAACAGGCGGCAAGTTCACTCTGGGCAGCGAAACCAATAATGCGGTCACGCTGCAGGCAAACACCGGCAGTGTGGCATACCTTGATATCGACGGCCTTACGCTTGGCGGCGAGGACAGCGGCATTGAAGCCACCGGCGAGATCGACATCGCCACGAAGAGCGGCGATCTGACCGTCTCCCAGAACATCACGACGACAAACGCATCCGCCGCGGCCGTAATGCTGAACGCCGGCAAAGACACTGCCGCGGGAACAGCCGCGGGCGGCAACATCATCATTTCCGGCGGGGGCGTCACCGTCGGGGCGGGCGGCCGGGCAACGCTCTATACGGGCAGTCTGGCCGGAAGCACAGGGCTGGCCGAATCGTCATCCGGCGCTGCTGACGGACTGATTACTTACGGCTCCGGCCATTTCCGTTACGCGAGCGATGAAGCCACGACCAGCTACACCGAAGCTCCGACAGCAGGCAAATACGCCATCTACCGGGAAAAAGTGGCCTTCACGATCAGCCCGCAGGCGAAAACCATCACCTACGGCGATGCCCTCTCCTTTACCGAGGAGATCACCGGCAGCTATAAAAACGGCGATACGCAGGCGGAGGACCGCACCGGAACACCGCTCTGGGCGGTGAGCGGCGACCTGTCGCTCTCCAAACTCCCGAAAGCGGACAAGGCCCACACCGCCACCTACGCGAGCGGGTATGCGAGCAAATACGGATACAGCTATGAAGCCGGGGCCGGTGCGGCGCTGACTGTGAACAAGAAGAACCTCACCATGACGGCCAACGATAATGGCAAGGTCATCACCGACGTCGATCCGACCCTGACTGCCAAATACGAGGGTTTTGTCAATGGCGAGACGAGTGCCGTCCTGGACAGCATCAGTGTTACCAGAGCCGCAGGCGAGGGCAAAGGCACTTACGTCATCACGCCCAGCGCCAATTCGACGGAAGGCAACTATTCGCTCAACTTCGTGAACGGAACCTTCGATGTTTACGCCGCAGAAACACTGCTCATTCGGGTTGCCGGCGACAGCAAGATTTACGGCAGCACGGTGCCCACCTTTACGGCAACCGAAGCCAAGTATGTCACGGCAGGAAACGAACTCAAAACACTGACCCTGACATCGACAGGGGCCAACAGCTACGACTACGACGACGGTCTGGGGACAACCGGCAGCTTCAAGCTGACCAGCCCGGCCGGCAACCTTTCCAACGTCGGCAACTACGACATCACTGTAACGGATTTCACGCAGACCGGCGCCAATTTCAGCACCCAAAAGACCCAGACAGGTAACCTGGTCATAAACCCTTACGTGGTCAGCCTGACCGGCAGCCGGAGCTATGACGGCACGGCCAATGTGGCCGCGGGCAAATTCACCATGAACCCCCTGGTGAACAGCCAAACCCTGACCCTGTCCGGCTCCGGAACGGTTGCAAGCAGGAACGTCGGATCCAGTCTTGCCGTCACTATCGGTACCCTGGCGCTGGGCAATGACACCGGCCTGGCGTCCAACTACACCCTGTCCGGCGGCACGCATCAGGCCACGATCACCAGGGCCGATCTGACGATTTCCACCCCCAATGTCACCAAGATCTACGACGGCAACACGACGGCGGCAGGCACGGCGACCGCCACGGCGGGAACCGTTTTTGCCGGAGACAGCCTTTCCGGAGGGACGTTCACCTTCGACAACAAAAATGTCGGGGCCGGCAACAAAACCGTGACGGTCAGCGGCGTGACGGTCAACGATGGAAACGCAGGCGGCAACTACAATGTCACTTACGCGAGCAACACCACCAGCACGATTACACCGAAGACCGTCATTGCCGGCGGGATCACGGCGAGCCACAGGACCTATGACGGAACAACAAACGCCACGGTCAGCGCGGCCGGCGCCACTCTGACCGGCAAGGTCGAAGGCGACGATCTGTCGATCAACACCGTCACCGGCGCCTTCGCGAACAAGCACGTCGGCAACGCCAAAACGGTGGCGCTGGCCACAACTTACGTCGGAGCCGATAAAGACAACTATACGCTGGTCGATCAGGCGGCGGCCACCGCCAACATCTACAAGGCGGATCTCACTCTTTCCACCCCCAATATCACCAAGATCTACGACGGCAACACGACGGCGGCAGGCACGGCGAGCGCTACTTCGGGGACCGTTTTTGCCGGAGACAGCCTCTCCGGCGGGACGTTCACCTTCGACAACAAAAATGCCGGGGCCGGCAACAAGACCGTGACGGTGAGCGGCGTGACGTTGACCGACGGAAACGCAGGCGGCAACTACAATGTCACCTACGCAAGCAACACCACGAGCACCATTAACCCTTATGCGGTCAGCCTTACGGGAACCCGCGTCTATGACGGGACGGCGAACGCGGCCGCGGGCATTTTCACAATGGGCGCGCTGGTGGGCAATGAAACCCTCACCCTTTCGGGTACGGGCACAATGGCCGATAAGCATGTGGGTACGGGCAAGGCCGTCACGATCGGCACCCTGAGCCTGGGTGACGGAACAAACGGCGGACTCGCCTCCAACTACACCTTTACCGGCGGTACGCAGACATCGGACATCACCAAAGCGGACCTGATGATTTCCACCTCCAATGTCATCAAGACCTACGACGGAACCACGACAGCCGCCGGAACGGCGACGGTAACCGCGGGCACGCTCTTCGGCGCCGACAGCATCTCCGGCGGCACATTTGCCTTTACGGACAAGAACGCCGGCATAGGAGACAGAACCGTGACCGTAAGCGCCGTAACGTTGAGCGACGGCAACGGGGGCGGCAACTATGCCGTCACCTATGCCGACAACACGACCAGCACCATCAATCCCAAGGCGGTGACCATCGCGCCGACAGCCTCCAAAATCTATGACGCAACGATTGACGCGTCCTCCGCCATCACTTGGAACATCTCCGGCCTTGTGGGCGACGAAACCCTCAGCGTATCAACGGCAAGCGCCGCATACGACACGAAAATCGTGGAAACCAACAAGACCGTGACCATGACCGGTATTGCCCTCGGCAACGGTTCAGGCGCAAACGCCGGGGTAGCGGCAAATTACAGCCTTGCCGAGGATAGCGCGACGATCCACACAGGCGTCATCACCAAGAAGGATCTTTCTTTCAAAGGCGTCGAGGCGGAAAACAAGGTGTACGACGCAACCAACACGGCGGTTGTGGACTTCAATGAGGCCGTCATCGAAGGCGTCATTGAAGGCGATGCGGTGAATATCGACAAAAGCGCCGCCACCGCGGCCTTTGCCGATAAAAACGTGGGCTTCGACAAGACGGTTTCCGTCTCCAACCTGATCATCACCGGTGCGGACAGCGGCAACTACAGCGCCGGCGGCACCCTGGAGGTAACGGCTGTAATCTCTCCGAAGAGCCTCACGGCTTCCTACACGGCCCAGAACAAGGTCTATGACACGACGACGACCGCAACGGTGAACGGCTCATCGTCCGACATCATCGCCGGCGACACGGTGACCTTCACGCAAACCGCCAACTTTACCGACAAAGACGCCGCAACGGCCAAAACGGTCAACATAAGCGGAATCGCCCTTTCCGGAGCAGACGGAGGCAACTACATCCTTCAGGACACAACGGCGGCGGCAACCGCGGACATTACCCCGAAGCCCATCACCGCAACGGGCGTGACGGCTTCGGGCAAGGTCTATGACGCCAATACCACGGCAACGATCAACACCGCCTCCGCCGTCATCACGGGTGGAGCATCCGCGGACGACGACAACAAATACTATGCAGAAGACACAGTCGTTCTGGAAAAGGGAGCGGCTACCGGCGCCTTCGACGATAAGAACGTGGCAACAGGCAAGGTGGTTTCCGTATCGGGCTTCACCCTTTCCGGCGCCGATTCCGGCAACTACATCCTCTCCGACGCCTCCAACGCCAGGGCCGACATCACCGCCAAGGCCATCACCGCTACCGGCGTGACCGCTTCCGACAAGGTCTATAACGCCAATACAACGGCAGCGATCAACACCGCTGCCGCCGTCATCACGGGAGGGGCATCTGCGGACGACGACAAGAAGTACTACACGGGGGATGCCGTGGCCCTGGAGACGGACGGCGCCACCGGCGCTTTCGCAGGCAAGCATGCCGGCATCGGCAAAGCCGTTACTGTCTCCGGGCTCACACTTTCGGGAGAAGATGCGGACAACTACACCGTCACGGACAATTCCGGGGCGACCGCCGATATCACGGCCAAAGCGATTACCGCTACCGGCGTGACCGCTTCCGACAAGGTCTATAACGCCAATACCACGGCAACGATCAACACTGCCTCCGCATCCATCACTGCCGGAGCCGCAACCGATGACGACAAGAAGTACTACACGGGGGATGCCGTGGCCCTGGAGACGGCCGGCGCCACCGGCGCTTTCGCAGACAAGCATGCCGGCATCGGCAAAGCCGTTACTGTCTCCGGGTTCACACTTTCGGGAGAAGATGCGGGCAACTACAGCGTTTCCGACGCATCGAACGCCACGGCGGACATTACTGCCAAGGCCATCACCGTTTCCGGCATCACGGCATCGGGTAAGGTTTACGATGCCAACAGGACGGCTGACGTGGATGTCACGAATGCTTCCGGCTGGATCGCAGGCGACTCCTTCTCCGTCTCCGCCACGGGTCTCTTCGACACCAAGAACGTCGGCACGAACAAGACCGTTACCCTCACCAGCAGCTACAGCGGAGACGACAAGGGCAACTACACGATTTCGGACCAGGCGACGACGACCGCCAACATCACGGCTAAGCCGATTACGATTGCCGGGATCACGGCAGCGGATAAGGTTTATGATGCCAAGACCAATGCCACAACCGATGCAACCAACGCCACAGGCTGGATCGCAGGCGACTCCTTCTCCGTCTCCGCCACGGGTCTCTTCGACACCAAGAACGTCGGCACGAACAAGACCGTTACCCTCACCAGCAGCTACAGCGGAGACGACAAGGGCAACTACACGATTTCGGACCAGGCGACGACGCAGGCGAACATCACCCCTGCCCCGTTGACCGTGACCGCCGGCGACGCCTCCAAGACCTACGGCGAGACAATCACATTTGCCGGCACGGAATTTACCAGCAATGGTCTGGTCGGCAATGAGACGATCGGTCTGGTTCAGCTCGCCAGCGCGGGCGCTGCGGCAACCGCAGGCGTAGCGAACAGTCCTTACGCGATTACCGCCAGCGACGCCTCCGGAGGCACTTTCCTGCCTGCCAACTACAGCATCGCGTATCAGAACGGCGCCCTGACGGTCAACAAGGCCGCCCTGACCGTGACGGCCAACGATGATAAAAAAACGTTCAACAGTATTCCCTACAAGGGTGGAAACGGCGTCGTCTATGCCGGGTTCGTCAACGATGAGACCGAGGCCGTCCTCGGCGGAACGCTGGATTACAGCGGGTCGAGCCAGGGAGCGATCCAGGCCGGAACCTACAACATCGATCCTTTGGGGCTGACCTCCGACAATTATGCCGTCACCTTTAACAAAGGCATCCTGACCATTGAACCTCCGATTTCCGTTGATCCGGTAGCGGAAAACAAACAAAGCAGCAACAATGGAAACGATCAGGTGATCGGCGGCAATCCCGCCGCGCCGCATACTTCCGCCATAGGAACCGGTCAGGGGAGCCACAATATTGTGATGACGTCCGTGATGGCCGGGCCTTCGGGCAGCAACGTGGTGATCTCCACGCCGACGTTTTCCACGCCCGTCACGCTGAGTTCGGCGGGACAGACGATGACCCTGACGGTCGTGGGAGCGACCAGCGCCGGTCCGATGACGGACGTCGGATCTCTGCCGGTTTTCACCAGCAGCGGCAACTCCGCTCCGTCCCTTCAGGGAACGTTTATGCTGCAACAAAGCGGCAGCGCCGTTTCCCTGACGCCTGCGGCCCCGTCGGGAACGGCTCCGTCCGCTCCGGCGTCCGGTTTGGCGGGAGACCGGTCGACGCCCTTTACGTTGACAATGGACAACGGCATGACGCTTCAGATGACCGCTTCGGTAACGACCGACGGCGTCCTGGTGATCTCCGCCCCGGATACGGCCGGCAACATCGATGTCCGGCAGGCGATCCTCATGGGCGCGCAGGTCGCCAAACAGGCGCTGAATGTCGAACTAAGTACCCTGTCCTCGGCTTTGTTTATGAGGAATTGACATCGTTGAGGTTTAGGGTTTTCATCCCGACAAAAGCCGGGATCCGGAAGCATGAAAATGGAAAAGGCAAAGGACGCAACGACGCTTTCCCGCCGCGACCATTTATTCAGGGCGCAGCGATTTGATGCGGAAGACTACGGATATGCGGCGGAAAACCCCGTCTGCACGGAAGGGGCAGGCGACAGCGAACGTTATTTAAGCTGCCTGAGAACGCCGGATGGCGCTCCATTCGCCTGGAAGCGAACCGGTTTTGTCTGTTTGAAAACGTGCCACGGAATCGACAATGTCATTGTCGATTCCTACGATCTGTTCACTGATCAACAGTATTCTGCACCCTGCATATTTGTCCTTACGGTCATGGTTCCGACAAGACACCGAAGGGCATCGCTTACACGGTTCAGCCTGAAATCTCCGGGCAACCCTCCGAGTCCGCGGCAAGCCCCAAGCGGGAAGATCTGACGGTTTCAGACGCAAAAGAGGGGCACGCTCACCTGCCGGAAGAAACAATCTCCCAAACTGCCACGGATGCCGGCGACCGAATCAGCGCCGGGATTTCGGACCAAAAACGGAAGCGCCGTTCACTCCGGTTGATACCGGTTGCGCTTTTGGCAATCCTCGCGGCAGCCGTTATTGCCGGGGCCTGGTAGTTTACATATCCGAATAACCCGATATTCCCAGCCTCCGGCCGGACAAAAGCAGCGCCAATATCCGAGCAAACAGCAGCTGTAAAAGCACCCTCTCCAAAGGCGCCGGGCGTCGCCGGGTATGTTCAGGCCCGGTCTTTGAATCTGCGCAAGGAGCCGAACCTGGAATCGGTCATTCTGGACACATTTGCCCAGGGAACCGCCATTACCATTCTCGGAGAAGAAGGCGACTGGTACAGGGTTGCCGCAGGCGCCAAGGAAGGATATATGATGAAAGCCCTCGTCGCGTCCGGGGGAAAACCCTCCCTATGAAACAATAGCGGTCTTCGGAAGTCGGACAAAATTTTCCAGAAGTTTCTTCAGGCGATTGAACCGGTCCGGTGAAATGGTTTCCTTCGGATTCTTCCAGTCCGTCAGCGGATGCTCCGACAATATCAGACGCGTGATGCAATCGACTGGCAGACCGGTGTACAGAAATTCATCGTTTTCTGCCACCAGGATCAGCGCTTCCATTCGGGGATTCATGAGCAGCGCCCGGCAGCGCTGGAAAAGACTGCGAAACGTGAAAAGGATTTCCGCACCGGAATCGTCAAAGGTTCTCTCATATCCGGCCAGAAAGCACCGAATCCCCTGATTCGTCAGTTCCCGCTTCCGCGCAATCGGCCCGTCCATTGCCGAAACCGCGCCTACGAAAACTTCGATGGGAATCCGGCCGTCGCCGTCGATAAATTCTTGCATAAATGAAGTAATATATTTGGCGGACACAGGTCCGTCGCCCAGCGTGGGGGAAAAATTCACCTCGTTGATGATCGCGCCGTTTTCATGCCAGGGTTTCGCGATGTCGGCGCTCATGATGTCGATGCCGGCAACGTGGAGATCGAAAAGGGCCGCCGCCCGCAGAGCGAGCTGCCGATTGTCCGGGTGGAGAGAACCGGTAACGTCCTCATCTTGCCCGCCCCACCGGGTGGTTTCAAAAGGTCGGAGGGGAACGGTCTTCCCCTCGGAAGGGATGGATGAGAGGTTGAATCCGGCAACTTCCATGGACCGGACGGCCATATCATCATCCGGGAAAGGTTCGGAGCGCATCCAGGGCGCCTTTTTCAGCCTGTCTTGATTGGCGGACTCGATCAGTTCTGCCACCGTCCGTTGTCCATCCCCCATCACTGACTTGGGAAGCCGTTTGGCCGCATAGAGCAGGCGTCCGTTGGCGACCAGTAGCCGGTGACAGATGCCGGGAACTTCTCTCTCGATAACAACCTGTTTGATTTTCGAGCTTTGCAAGGCGTTCGTGAACGCGGCAAGCAGGGCCGTGTCATCCCTGACCCCGACGGTTACCCCCTCGCCCCGGTCCAGATCGACCGGCTTGACGATGACGGGCCACCCGAAACGGCGGGCCATCCCAACCGCTTCCCGCTCCGAAACGACAATCCCGTGTTCCGGCGCCGGAAGCCCGGCCGCGCGCAGCAGTCCGGCGGACCAGACCTTGTGCTGGGCCAGCTTGGCCCCCAGGAGCGACTCCGCTTCGGTGATGCTGCGGTCAAGACGCCGCGATTTTGCCCCCCAGCCGAGCTGATACACGCCACCGCCCAGATGGAGAAAGGGAATGTCCAACTGGTGAGCGCACCGCAGCAGGGGAATCGTCGATTTTCCCGAAATGACCATGCTTTTCAGTTGACGCAGGGCCTTTTCTGCTTCGGACCACCGCGATTCCCCGTGAGCCAGAAGTTCGGCACGAGTCAGACTGTTTCGAACGATTTCGATAGCCGCTTCAACGGCCAAAGTATAACAGACATCCGGAATTCCGTCGATGCGGGCCAGTCCGGCCTTAACGATCCAGTGGAAAGGCCGGCGTTCATCTTTGATCATCCCAAAAACGACGCAGGGATCGAAACAGGGCACACCGGCCGCCTGCAGGAGGGCTCGCGCCGCGAGCAGACACCTTCGGGCCGTTTCCATAACGGGAAAGGTTTCCTGCGTCATCGCGGTCCGGGGAATGTAGCAAACAAAGGGGGCAGGATCAATATCCAGGGCGGTTTTCAGCCAATCATCCAGCGCGTCAAAATGGGCTGCGGACGGGCGCTCCAGAACCATTCGAACGGACTGTATGGGCTGACGCAAAAGGGTTTGATCGCCGTTCTTCAAAGCCTGCAATGCTGAAACTCCGGCGGCTCCAGGACCTTCAGTTTCCTGCGCCGCAGATATTCCGGGAAACCGTAAAGTTTTTTGCCGCCATACGCCATCACGACGGCGTCCGCCGGACAGTTGTTCAGGCAGCCGAAGCAGGCCAGGCATTTGTCGTGATCGACCGAACGCTTTTCCGGGTGAATGGCGTTCACCGGACATTTTTTTTCGCAGGTCCGGCATAAAATGCATTTCGCTCCGTCCACGGTATGTTGGGTGATTCCTCTTTTGTTGAGCCACACCAGGGGAAGCATCCGCACGATTTCCCGAAGCGCCAGCTCGGAGGAATAGGTCAGAACCCGGCCCTGCCGCACGGCTTCCAGGATTTCCCCGGCGAACTCCCGAACCCGGTTGTATGTGGCCTCATCCGGCAGATGCTCTCCGGAGCGTTGATTGGCGCTGTCCCAGGTTGCCGGGTAGGATGGAATGCTGCGGAAAGCTTCCATGCCGACAGGAATGCCTTCTTTCTCCGCCAGGAGATGAAGGATGTGGCACAAAGCATTGTGCTGATTGCCTTCCGGTCCGCCGAACGACACAAACGCCGCCACGGAAATTCCGGTAATCTTCGGAATCGCGGCAAGCCAATCGCTCACATTGGCCGGCGTGTCATAATAAAAAACCGGCGAGCCGACCAGGATCAGATCGTAGCCGGTCAGGCGTTTCGGATCAAAACCGCGCATGTCCGCAAGATCCACCACAAGCCCTTTTTCCTGCAGAACACAGCCGATCAGTTTCCCGTAGCGGGAAGTAAATCCCGTCTGGCTGTAACACAAAATCAACGCGCGTTTCGGATCGCGGGTTTTGAATTCCCGGGGGACGGTCTGTCCGTTTGCGGTCCCCGGCAGCGGAAGGCTTAAGGCGGCGCAGACCACAACGCTTTTTTTGATGAAGTCTCTTCTGGTTTCCATAGAATTCGATCCGACGATTGTGATGTGCTTGAAGGTTATTCTTTCTTTTCTTCAGCGCCGAAGTTGATCTTCAATTCATAGACTCCGGTATCCAGGTGTGTGGTCATCGGACAGCCGCACTTGGAAAATACCTGCATCATCGCCCGGTTTCGCGACAAAACATCCGCCGTGAATCCTTCAATGTTCTTCTCCTTCGCAATGCGGATTAAATACTGCAGGAGGAAGGTGCCGATGCCCCGGTCCTGCCAGTCCTGATGCGTGGTGAAGGCCACTTCGGCATAGCGGGTGTTGGGATTGTTGGCGTAGTTTCCGATGGCCACGATCTTTTCCCTCCCCTCCGGCTCCTCCTTGCCGATGACCGCCACGATGGCCATCTTGTCGTCATAATCGATGGCCGCCATCGGCATGGCCACTTTGTGGGAAAAGGACTTTAAATTGTGAAAGAACCGCGTATAGACATCCTGCGGCGGCAGATCGTAGATCAATTCCTGGATGGCGCGTTCGTCCGTGGCTTTTACCGGACGGAAAAACAGCGAGGTTCCCTTCTTGTCCACCCAGGTGATTTCATACTCCTTCGGATACAGCACCACCGGCAGCGTCTGATCCCGGTAAATGTAGCCCTGACGCTTGGCGGCTTCCAGCAGCTCGTCGCGGAACTTCGGATGGGCGATGTTGATGAGCATCATGGCCCGGTCGCGGATGGATTTCCCGTGCACGTAGGCAATGCCGTATTCCGTCACGACATAATGGATGTCCCCCCGCGTCACCACTACGCCGCTGCCCGCGGAGGGATACGGCACGATGCGGGAGATGGCCCCGTTATCCGTGGTCGAAGGCAGCACCATGATGGATTTGCCCCGATTGGACATGGCCGAACCGCGGACAAAATCCACCTGCCCGCCGATGCCGCTGTAAAACTCGAATCCGAGGGAATCCGAACACACCTGCCCGGTGAGATCAACGGTCAGCGCGGAATTGATGGACACCATCCGGTCGTTTTGGGCGATGACATACGGATCGTTCACGTACTGACACGGCCGGAATTCAAAGAGCGGATTGTTGTGCACATAGTCATACAGGCGGCGTGTGCCCATGCAGAAGGCCGCGACAATCTTTCCCGGATGCAGCGACTTCTTCCGGCAGGTCACGACGCCGCTTTCAATCAAATCGATGAGGCCGTCGGTAAACGTTTCCGTGTGCACGCCGAGGTCTTTTTTATTGGCCAGATAGGGGAAAACGGAATTGGGAATCTTGCCGACTCCCGTCTGAATGGTGGATTCATTGTCGATCAGATCGGCAATCAGCCGTCCGATGGACTGGGCGATATCATCCGGCGCCTTCTGTTCGAATTCCAGAAGCGGCGCGTCGTTTTCCACAAACGCGGAAATCTCGCTCACATGGATAAAACTGTCGCCCAGCGTCCGCGGCATGTTCGGATTCACCTCCGCCACCACATACCGGGCCACGGAAGCCGCCGTCTTGGTGATGTCCACGGAAATCCCCAGGCTGACATAGCCGTTCATGTCCGGCGGAGAGACTGTAATGAGGGCGACATCAATGGGCATGGATCCCCGCTTCATCAGCAGGGGAACTTCGGAAAGGAAAATGGGCGTGTAGTCGGCGTGCCCTTCCTTGATGGCCGCGCGGGCGTTCGCGCCGATGAAGAGCGCGTTGTGCCGGAAATGCTCCGTGTAGATTTCCGACGTGTAGTCGGTGAGCCCCAGATCCAGAAAGTGGATCACTTCCACATCGGCAAAGTTCTGCCCCATATCCAGAAGCGTTTTGACCAGAAGCTGCGGCTCGCCGCAGGCGGAAGCAATGAAGATGCGCGCGCCGCGCCGGATTCGGGACAGCGCGCTTCGCGCGTCGGTGAGTCTTTCCTTGTAGGTATCCTGCCAGTTGAGAATCATATCGGGTATTTTCCCTGATGAGACAAACGGAGGAAATCAGCCGTTTCTAATATCCCCGCCGCAATCGAACCGCTCCCGAAATCCGCTAAAAGGCGCCGAGCTGACAGGGTTTGACCTTGATCTTCAGGTTTTCACAGGCGGCGCCGACCTCCAGGCGCTTGACGCCCAGCCGGTCCGCAATTTCCCAGGCCGCAGCGCAGGACAACCGGCCGTTGACCAGCGCTTTGCGGATGGCGGCTTCAAGGTCCGGAGCGACGGATAGAGCAGGCGACACTTTTTGCTTGCCGTCCAGTCCGAAGAGGCCGAGCTGGCACTGCGCAATATTGATATTGAGCATGTCAATCGCCACGCCGACTTCACCCGGCGAAAAACCGGCAGCATGGGCAATCTTTTCCGCCGCCTTGCAGGAAATGTTGTTTTCCTTTGTGGACTTCAAAACCGCCTCTTTCAGCTTGTCGCTGACGGTTGTCCCTGCGGGGTGCTTCTTGAAATATTTGCCTTTATCCTCATGCGCCATGGTTTTCCCCCATCAGTATTTCATGTAATGGAACGGCTCCACCGCCGACAGCGCCTCGGTGTCCAGCGTCTTGAATCCGTTCTTTTCCACAAGTTTTTCCGTTTTTTCAATCTGATCCACGTCCACCACAAACACGGCTTTTTCCGCGCATTCCAGAACAAAGCCGCAGGCGTTGTTGATGTTGATGCCTTCTCTGTACAAAAGCTGCATCAACTTGTCCAGCCCGCCCGGCCGGTCGGGAATCAGGACGGCCAGAACGTTTTTCAGGTGAACGGTTAACCCAGCGTTGTCGAGAGCCTTTTTCGCGCGCTTCGGATCATCCACAATCAGGTTGATCACCCCGGACTTGCCGGCAGTCGAAATGGTGGTCGCCCGGATGCTGATGTCGGCTTTTGCCAGAACGCTCGTCACGTTGGCAAGTTGCCCCGGTTTATCTTCCGCGAAAATACAAAGCTGATATGCAATCATTTTCTTCTCCTGATTTTCTTTGCCGTTTGAGTCTTTTTTACAATGATGCCCGTGTTTTATCAAGTCAAATCTCGGAATCAACCACCTCGCGGCAAGCTGTCAAGGCATGAAACGAACATCATGATATCGCAGCAAGTTGCGCAGGATGAACGCTCGTCGGGCATCAACGGGATTCGACTTTCCGCCAGCAGCCGTCTTCGTAAACGATTTTACCCCTGTGGAGCAAATCGTCCAGATGCTTTCCGATCAGAACCCTTTCGTTGAATTCATACATCTCCCTGGGCTCGCGGGGCCTGCCGTAAATCAACCAGGCCGCGCAGATCTCAGCGAGTGTTTTTGGCCGGTCCAGAAAAGCCAGCAGCTTCCCTTCCCGCTCATAAATCGTATTTTCGTAAGCCTCCCAGAGAGGCCCCGGATTTTCCTCGTACAGGCCCGTGTTGTGCGCTGCCACCCAGCGCCTGGCCGGTATCGCTTTGAGCTTGTGGATCGATGCAACGGTATCGGCAATGCTGGAATAAACATCGCCATACCACGGCCCGAACGACGTCAGATCGTAATCCCCCAGAAACAGCAGTTCCTCTTCAGGGAAAAAGAACGACAGATGTCCGGGCGTATGTCCGGGCGTGGGAATGACCTGCACGGAAAGCCCGCCCAGATCCAACGTCTGGTCATCCCGGAGAAAACGCGCCGTTTGGCGGGGGCGGTAATCAAACGTTTCCAGCATTTCCTTCTTCCAGTAGTTTCGGGCGCCCTGCTCTTCAATGCCGTACCAGTCCAGAAACGTTTTTAGATCGGCCAGCGGCGGAAAATCGCGTTCGGAGATCCAAACGGAACAACCATCAAAGCGGTTCATGTAGCGAATGTGATCTTCGTGCCAATGCGAAAGCCAGACCCCATCGACGCCTTCTTCCTTCAACCGCGTCAGCTTTTCCAGTGAAGAAGCGGGATCGATCACCACCCGCTCCTTATCGCCCTGCAGATAGAGCGAATGGTTGAAAGGATACTTGCCGCCGTTTTCACCGAAGATCAAACGAACCCTGCCGAACTGACGATCCTGCATGTCTAACGCCCCCAGTATGATGATGGTTGAATATAGAAAATATCCGGCCAAATTGCCAACAATAATTCCGTAAGCGAAAACTCATTGAAACAATTTGTTTTTCCATTTACTGTATCTTGTGTTAACTCCTTGACACGAGATCATTGGTTTTCCACTACAACGCATCCAATGATAATAGGCCGTAGCGGAAAAGGCGAGCGGCGGCCAGGGAGTTGGGGATAAGGAGCATCAGGTCAGGTCGATGATCAAGGCAATTTTCTGGGATAATGACGGCGTTCTGGTTGACACGGAAGGCATCTTTTTCAGGGCCAATCAGGAGACGCTGGCGGATTTGGGCATTTCGCTTGGATGGGAGCAGTTTGAAGAAATTTCGCTTGTCCGGGGCGGGAGTGTGCTGCAACTGGCACAAAAGCCGGGGACGGAGGCGTTTTATAAACTGCGCGACAAGCGGGACGCTCTTTATGCAGACCTGCTGACGCGGGAGCCGCTGGTCATGGAAGGCGTCCGGGATGTGCTGGAGGCGCTTACGGGAAAATACGCCATGGGAATTGTAACCAGTTCCGGACATGAGCACTTCGAGATCATTCACCGGCGGTCGGGGCTTCTGCCTTATTTTCAATTTGCCCTGACCATGAAAGACTGCTCGCGTTTCAAGCCGCATCCCGAACCGTACCTGAAAGCGATCGCGCTTTCCGGCTGCCGGCCGGAGGAGTGCCTCGCCATTGAGGATTCGCCGCGCGGTCTTGTCTCCGCCGTAAACGCCGGGATCCGGTGCTTGGTGGTTCCAAGCCGATTCACCCGGGGCGGCGATTTTCCGGGCGCCTTTCAAATCCTGAACAATATCAGGGAGCTCCCAGCGACGCTGGAGGAATTGCAGGCGGGAATCCTGGATTAATGCTCAAGATTCCCCTCCCCCTGCCCCTCCCACCCACAAGAGGAGGGGAGATCTCGATTACCATCACTTGGAGTTGCCTCTACCCCCGACCCTTCCAAAAGAGAAGGGGAGAGCGCAAGCAGAGTCAAAAACCATGATCCATTGTGACGCGGTCTTGCGGATCGGTCGGGGACCGATCCCTACGTAATTCCCCTCGGTATGATTTTCTAATTGCGACACAGCACAAAAACCTTTGCATAATGTCTCTTATGTCATTGCAAACGAAGTGAAGCCATCTCATCAGCATTTGATCATTTGAAGAGATCGCCACGTCGCTTCGCTCCTCGCGATGACAAAAGTGTAATTGTGCAAAGTTCTCAGCCCAAAAACAAACCTCTTGACCTTTTCGGCGGAATGTATTATTGGTCGAACCACCCGGCCAATTAGGCGGGAGGGAAAAGGAGCGTTGATTCCGATGTTCCCCAAGAATTTTGCATCTCCGGTAACCCGTTCGCGCCTTCACGAAGAGATTGTCACCGTGATCCAGAAACAGATTATGTCCGGCCAAATAAAGGCGGGCGACAAATTACCCACGGAAAGGGAGCTCTCGGAAAGTTTTCACGTCAATCGGGCCACCGTGCGCGAGGCGCTGCGCAAACTCGAAAATCTCGACCTGCTGGAAATTCGCCACGGCGACGGGTTGTATGCCAAAAATTATCTGGAAAGCGGAAACT
>Ga0208939_1000675_pt1 | contig 27024 bp, 20 predicted proteins | sample AD_STIC12_MetaG_FD_184437 | JGI IMG/M metagenome (GOLD analysis project Ga0208939, IMG submission 184437) | Active sludge microbial communities of municipal wastewater-treating anaerobic digesters from USA - AD_STIC12_MetaG (SPAdes) (version 2) | ecosystem: Engineered > Bioreactor > Anaerobic >...
GAAGGTGTATAGTAGGCTCGGACGGACCCGCTGCCGAGTCATCTCGAGAACACCGAACTCGCTGAGCCGTTCCGCAACATTGATTCGCGACCGGTCGTGCCGCAGCGCCTTGTTGAACTCTTCCCACACCTTTTTCCGGTTTGCTTCAATCGCCATGTCGATGAAGTCGATGGCGATGATGCCGCCGATGTCGCGGAGACGAAGCTGCCGCGCGATTTCCTGCCCTGCTTCGAGATTGATGTTGACGATCGTCTGTTCCTGATTATTCCGCCCCACATACCTCCCTGTGTTCACATCGATCGTAACCATCGCCTCGGTGTGATCTATCACAAGAAACCCGCCTTTTCGCAGCGGCACGCGGCGATTCGTCGCGTTCGCGATTTCCTGTTCAATGCCATATGCATCGAACACGGGCTCCTTTTGATCATAGAGAAGCACTCTATCACGCAACTGGGGGGCGGTGCCTTTCAGGTATTTGATGATGTCGTTGTACACGCTCTTCGAGTCCACCACAACCCGTTCCACGTCTTCGCTGAGAAGGTCGCGCATCAGACTCGTCGTCATTCCGAGTTCTGAGTGAATCAGCGCGGGCGCCTTCATTCGTTTCGCGCGGCGATGGACCCGTTCCCATGTGCGCTTCAGATCATTGATATCCCGCGTCAGGTCGTCTTCGCCCTGTCCCTCTGCAACCGTTCGAACAATGATTCCGCAGTTTTCCGGACGAAGGCGCGCTGCCAGCGCTTTCAGCCTCCGTTTTTCCGACCAGCCGAGAATTTTGCGCGAAACACCCACGTGGTTGGAATACGGCATCAGTACGGAGAAACGTCCCGGCAACGATACGTCGGTTGTGACACGCGGCCCTTTTGTGCCGATTGGCTCTTTCGTGATCTGCACGATCACCTCCTGCCCTTTTGTCAGGAGTTCCTGAATCGGCGTGTATTTTTTTGTTTCGCGGCCTGATCGTGGAGCTTCCTCGTCGTCGTCCTCCGCGTCCTCGTCTTCTTCGTCATCAAGCCGTTCCGGGGACCCGCCAACGTCTCGTGCATGCAGAAAGGCACTTTTTTCCATCCCGATATCTACAAATGCCGCCTGCATACCCGGTAGAATCGATGTGACGATTCCTTTGTAGATGTTACCAACCAGGCGCTGGGTATCGGGGCGTTCTACGAGGATTTCGACCAGGCGTCCGTCTTCGAGGATGGCAATACGGGTTTCCTGGGTAGCAGAGTTGACGATGATCTCTGTTTTCAACGCGTTCCGTCTTTCCGTTCACTGGAACCCCGGACACGGCGACCCGTTTCCGGTGGTCCGGCATCGAACGAGGTTCCGTGATCGGACGGAGGCTGGAAGAAGGGAACGGGTATGGCGTGAGTGGACCCGAATACCCCGGGGCTGAACAGCCAGAAAGCGCATCGGTCCGTACCCGGGCCTCAAGGGGCCCGTGATCCTGATTTCACGCCGTTGACAGGGTGTTCACGCCATCGAAACGCGACAACAGAACTGCGCTCGGAGCGCGCTGCCGCCAAAGGTGCACGAAAGCACTCCGCCCTGGTCCCCCGGAAGAATTATCACCTTCTGCGCGCGTCTCCAGAGCCGTCGCCTCGATCGGTCCCGTGCCGTTTTCCAGAACCCGTTCCCGCCTGTCGCTGCGGTCACGTACTTCGCTCGTCGGTTGCCGTGCGTTCCATTTTTCCTTTTAATTTGCGATCAGCGTTACACTGTTTTGGCCGCAAAACCGAGTTGCAGGCAAATCCGCACGGCAACCGCGCCGAATTTGTTCATCTTGGCACACTGCACTCGGGCCTGGCGACCGATCGCCTGTATCTCCACTAGTCCCCGGAATGCGCGTCGGTGGCGCAGAGGGGAAAGAAAAGGCTAGAATGAAGGGGGTGGAACAACCGCGAACACATGCGCTTGATACCATGTAACCCGTGTTGAAAAATAAAGGATTCTGCGCGAACCCGCAAGCGGATGCGTTAGGCTTGCAAACAAGCGCCGGTAGTCTTCTGCGGCATCCGCCGCTGATTGTCAAACGGAAGGACAAAGAGGTCACATGACAATTCTCGGCATCGATACGGCGACGCCGGGTCTCGGAGTGGCACTGGCCGGACCGGACGGGCTTATCGCGGAAACAACCATCCATATCGGGCTCCAGCACTCCCAGACACTGCTCCCTGCCGTGGATTGGTTGCTTGAGACTGTGGGATCAAACACCCGTGAAATCGACGGTGTGGCGGTCACGATAGGCCCGGGTTCTTTTACCGCAGTAAGGATCGGCCTTGCCACGGCAAAGGGGATCTGCGTAGCGGGCGGGATTCCTCTTGCCTGCGTTTCCACATTGGCCGCGTCCGCAGCGCGGCATGCATGGTTGAGTTTCCCCGTTGTTCCGATGCTGGATGCCAAGCGTCGCGAAGTGTACGTGGGGCTCTACGACGTATCCACGGGAGAACCTGTTGCCGTCGAACCGGATACCGTGGTGTCCCCCCACGACTGGCTGGAAAATCACATTCGGGAGGCATTGTTCTGCGGGGACGGCGCGCTGGCGTATCGTGACCTCATTATCGAAAAACTCGGCGCGAAGGCGCATTTCGCACCGCCATGGTTGCCACTTGCTTCCGCCGGAGTGGTGGCAGTTCTGGGACGACAAAAAATGCTGAGGGGCGAGACCGTCGAGCCGGATGCGGCCACGCCTGTGTATCTACGGCGTCCGCAGGCCGTCCTCCCGTGAAGCAGCCGGGACCTGCGGCCAGAGTTCCTGACCGTTGCGAGCGAGCGTGAAAATGTCGCCGATTATCAGGGCTGCAACTGCTGGAGATGTTGAACACATCGTGCGTCTGGAGACGGACTGTTTCCCTGATCCCTGGTCAGAAGCCAGCATTTCAAGGATCTTGGGAACGCCGTCGGGCGCGATCTGGGTTGCAGAGCAGAAGCCGCAAGGTATCCTTGGGTACGTGATAACGACCAGCGTATCGGACGAAGGAGAGATCGAACGCATCGGGGTTGCTCCCGCGTGCAGACGTACCGGCGTAGGTCGATCCCTTCTCAGCTACGCGTTGGACCGACTGATTCAGGCGGGTGTGAAAGTCGTGTGGCTGGAAGTGAGGCGTTCCAACGAACCCGCGTTGAGGCTATACGAGCGTGAGGGGTTTGAACTGGTACGGGTTCGCAAGGGGTACTACCCACCCGGTGAAGATGCGCTCATCCTGAGGAAACTCCTCGTTCCTGAACCCGCCTGTTGACGGGCCCGGAGGGCGCACGGGAGCCTACGGAAACACGCCGTTTTTCACGTCCTGCTCTGCTCGTCGGTACGTTTCCAACGTCCCCATGTCGAGGTGATAGCCTCGGATCCGCCACGCAAAAAGGGGCCTCGAAGACGACTGCGCAAGAATCGCCGGGAACACATCCCTCGCAAAATCACACGGTGGGGCAGGGATGTAGTCCAGAATCTCACGGTCGAGCAGGTACAGACCACCGTTGGCAAGGTTTCCCGCGGGAAACGCAGGTTTTTCCACCAGTCGCAGAACCTGACCGGACCCATTTTCTTCTTCGCCGTTCCGAAGTTCCACGATCCCGCACTGGGACGGCACCGGCGTTTCATACACACCCAGAGTTCCGATGCCCCCTTTTTTCAGGTGAAACGACCTCATTGAAGAGAGATCGGCGCTGGAGAGATTATCCACATAGATGACCCAGAACGACTCCTCCTTTTCCAACCATTCCGCCTGCGCCGCGACTGCACCGGCGGTCCCCAGCAGAACCGGTTCGTCGCGTACCTCTACCTCAACAGCGTGTTCCTGCCGGTGAACGAACGTTTTTACCTGATCCGCCAGATAGTTGGTTGCTATGAGAGCGCGACTAATGCCGTGCCGCGCAAGGAGTTCCAGCCACCAGTCCAGCATCGGTCTTCCTCCGACCGGCACGAGGCACTTGGGAATCGTGTCGGTCAGTGGGCGGAGGCGGGTACCTGGACCGGCTGCAAGCAAGACGGCGCAATCATCCACCGGTTGGCCTGCCCGCGTTCACAATCAGCCCTTCCATTGCTATCTCCGAGGATAGCACTTTCCCTGTAGGCACCTCCTGGAGTGTGGCTGCCCACGCTTCCCGCAGCCTCTGAACACTCGCGGGGTCCGTTCCCAGCGCCCAGACGCAACCACCATTGCCGGCGCCCGACACAGCGAACCCACATCCGAAATCGCGAGCGATGCCTTCCAGGACCCGTCCCACAGGTGTGATGCGGCGCGGCACGAGGGTACACCGAATCTCGTGCTCACGTTGGAGTGCGTCCGCCGCAACGCCGTACTCGCCCCGGCGTATGGCGTCAGCGAAAGCTCTCCCCAAGGCGTTGATTTCCAGCCACTGCGACCGCGTGGTTCCCGAAAAGAAGTCCCGGATCTGGGCAGCATTGACGTCGCTGGAATCGTGACTTGCTCCCACGTATGCTATCGCCATCCGGTCGGAAAGGTGGTGTTGCTCTCCGGGCAGCACCAAGGACCTCCGTGTGAAGGGAGGATTCGCCGCATACCGCCACTCCCACTGGTGCACGCCGCCGAAGGCGGCCGCAGCCTGGTCCTGCATGCCTGTGTTGCTGAAATGAAGTCCGTCCTCAATGTGGTGCGCCAGGGATGTCAGTTCGGCCCGCTGGTCATCAGACAGGGTGGCACCGGGCTCGCCGCGAGCAACCGCAATCGCTGCTTTGAGAGCGCCCAGTACCGCCACCATGAGGGTACCCGAACCTCCGAGGCCCGCGTAGCGCGGCGCCTCGTGGGCCAGAGTCAAGGAGACCCCGTCCACCGCACAATGGCTTACTGCGGCAAATACTAACCCGAAGCGGGAATCCAGAGGCACCTCATCAGCCGGGAAGGCTTCGTATGTCTCGTCATTCCTCACAAGAACCCACCCCGGTTTGTACGGTTCGAGGCGGGCTGATGTGCGCATGTTCAGGGCGATGTTCGCGGTGGAGGGCCGAATGTGTTCATACGGCAATGCGAGCGCTTTGAGATCCCATGTTCCACTCGCATCAACCCTGCAGGGAGCCGTGGCCGTGACCGAAAAGCGCTCGAGTGCAGATGTAAGACACAGTCGCGTATCGCGTGTGTTGTTCACAGGAATCCTGTCCTTCCCGCTTCAGAATGTGATCAGGTGTTTTTTCTGTTCGATCACATCGCCCCGGAAATCGAGTGAAAGAGGCGGCAGTGATGTATCCACCGGCGAGGCGAAACTGCTGTCCGGATAGAGCTGTGCCCTGACGAGGTTCAGTCGGTTCAGCACGGCCTTTGCTTCTTCGATTCTGTTGGCCTGCCACAGAACCACTATCTGGTTGACCAGCGCATCCTCATTCATCGGCGCAACACGTTCCGCGCGGGCGAACCAGGCCAGCGACGAGTCAGTCTGGTGCCTGTTCCAGAACAGAATCCCCAGCCGCAGGTACGCGTCTGCGCGGTTCGGATCCACGAGAACGGCCTTCCGGAGAAAGCGCTCCGATCTCTGGAAGTTTTCCCGCATGTATTCCCAGTAGCCAGCCTTGAAATAGGCTTCGCCGATTTTCATCATCTCCACGCGTACCTGTGCGGTATCGTTCTTTCGGGTGGCCCGTTCAGCCAAAAGGGTCCGCGCGTACGCAACTGCGGCAACTCCGTCGCTGTCGATCGGCATGAGGGAGAGGAGATGCTCGGCAGTTTTCGCACATTCTTCCAGTTGGCCCAAGCGGTAACATTCCAGGGCTGCCAGCGAGCGAAGCGCAAGCTGGTCATCGGGATTCTGGGCCAGATGTTCCCGGTACAATCGCGCGGCTTCGCCCCACCGGCCCTGCTGGACATAGACGGCCGCGAGGTCCGGCTTCCCCCTGCACCCCACAATCCCGAAGGTCATCGCTATCACCAGACCCGTGATCAGGACCCTCATTGCACCTCCACACCGGGCAGCGTCTTCAAAAGCTCGCGCATTGTTTTCGCATTGACCGCCGCAGAACCGCCTTTGCAATTGTTGAAGAAGATGAGGATTTCGCGCACTTGTCCGGACAGCCGCGCTACTTTTCCAACCCATTCCTTGAGTTCCTCGTCGTTGTAACGATAATCGTAACGATCCGCGCCTCCACCGGCCCACCATGAGGCCGCATTGCGTCCGTGAAAACGAATGTACGCTGTCGGCACCGTAAACTTGACAACCGGGGGCATCATTTCGCGCAATTGCGGTTCGTCTACCGACACAAACCCAATGGCGTGTTCCCGAAGGAATGCGCCTACTTCCGGTACCAGCCAGCTCCGGTGGCGAAACTCGACAAACCACTGGACATCGTTCGTGCGACTCGTGACTTCAGCCAAATACTGCAAATTCCCCGGTGTATTCTTGAAACTCCACGGGAACTGCGCCAGCACACCCCGCAGAAGCCACTTCTCACGAAGCGGTTCGAGGGCGCTGCGGAAGGGACCGCTCGCTTCTTCGTCCTTGTATTCATGGGTGGTCAGCCGGTTGGCTTTCACAACGATTCCATGGGTTTCCGGCATTTTCTCCGCCAGACGTTGCATCGAAGCTGCCGACGGGATGCGATAGTACGAGGAATTCAGCTCCAGAACCCGGAAGCACTTCGCGTAGTAGTCCAACCAGCGCGACCTGGGCAACCCGAAGGGGTAGAACACTCCCTGCCAGTCGTCGAAATGAAAGCCGGAGGTTCCCACCCAGATGCGCGTGGGAGTTTCAGTGGAGCGAACCTTTTCCACACCTTTCCCGCTCATCTTGCCTGACAATATGCGAATCGTTCTTCCAGAAAACTGGTCATGGTGTTTACAAAAAGATCAAACGCACATATATTTCTTGGCAACGGAGCAGACAAACCGTGTTTTCGTACGGGACGTCACGGCGTACTACCGTCCCGCTTTTCTACGCGGCTGGCAAACGCCCCGCTGCCATATCGCCCACCATACAAACGTAAGGGGGCGTGGTGTGCGGGGAAGCGTTTCATTTCCAAAAAGAGGAGAATCGGAATGAAAACAGCTTCTACCCGTAGTATCGTTTTCGTCACCCTGACCGCGACCACCCTCGTTCTGGGCGGATGCGGTCTGAGCAGAGCCGTCAAGGGCGGCGCGATTGGCGCTGCCACAGGTGGCGCGATTGGCGCTGCCATCGGTAACCGCATGGGCAGCACCGCCACCGGAGCAATCGCCGGCGCGGCTATTGGAGGAACTGCGGGCGCCGTGATCGGTCACTACATGGACCGGCAGGCGGAGGAGATGGCCGCAAATCTCGACAGCGCGAGTGTGGAGCGCGTCGGCGAAGGGATCAAGCTCACATTCGGTTCGGGCATTCTTTTCCGGTCCGGTTCCGCGGATCTGACTCCGGAGGCGAGCGCGAATCTCGTGCAGCTCGCAGATATTCTTAAGAAGTATCCCGACACGAATCTGATTATCGAAGGTCACACGGATTCGGACGGTTCGGAGTCGTTCAATCAAACTCTGTCGGAGCGTCGCGCAAACACGGTGCGCACGGCGCTCGTGAACAATGGTGTGGCTGCGGAACGGTTAACGGCAGTGGGGTATGGCGAAAGCCAGCCCGTGATGTCTAACGATACCCCTGCCGGGAAAGCCGCGAACCGGCGTGTTGAAATCGCCGTTTTTGCGAATGACAAATTGAAACAGGAAGCTCAGGCGAGCGCAGCGCAATAACCTGTGCGATTCGTGGTTTGACGCCCCGGTGGGGAAACCCTCCGGGGCTTTTTTGTCCCGGTCATCGGCGGGCGTCTTTCGTTTCTGTTGCTACCAGTTTATATTCCTGCGTTACATGTATGTGCGTGGCTGTTTTGCCCAAAAACGGCAGAGCGTGGATTCGTTTTCGGGACAGCAGAAAGTTTCCGGTCGATGCGTGGCGCCGACTTTTCCAGCAATGGATTCTCGCAGGCTGGTCAAGCAGCCCATCGCGGGGATCTCACTCGCCGAAAGGAGAACCTGTATGAGAAACGCATCTGCACGTGTGGGATGGGTTTTCGCGGTTGCTCTGAGCGTGGTTGCAGCCGGATGCTGCGGGTTGAACACTACCTCCGGAACCGCACGGCCTGCGTCGGACGCAACAGCGGTGAACGCGTACATGGATCAGCAGGTCGGCGAGATGAGGGGGGACCTTGAGAATGCCCAAGTTCAGCGCGAAGGGCAGAGGATCAAGGTTACCTTTGGGTCCGGTGTGTTGTTTGGAACAGGATCCTCCGAGCTTACCCCCGCCGCGCGGGAGAACATTCCGCGCCTGGCAGGAATTCTGAAGAGGTACCCTGATACGAACGTGAGCGTTGAAGGTCACACGGACTCGGATGGCGCTGAGGATTTCAACCAGGCGCTTTCGGAACGTCGCGCCAATGCGGTGGCACAGGCACTGCGTGACGAAGGTGTGGCAGGGTCGCGCATTCGGACGGTCGGATTCGGAGAGACTCAACCGATCGCAACGAACGACACGCCCGAGGGAAAAGCCGCCAACCGCCGGGTTGAAATCATCGTGATGGCAAACGAGAGTTTCGGGGGACGTTAGGCGTTCTGAACCATCTTCGCAACGCGAAATGCGCCCCGGCGGACGAACGTTGTCGGGGCGCGTTGCTTTCTGGTTGACAGGTGATCTACAGAATAGTGTCGTCGGAAGCGGGAGAAGTTGTTGTCAGCCCTAAAGCGGGGTCGGTTTCAATTGCGTACAACGGCAATCCCGTAGACTATTTTGATCGGGATGGGCGCCTCCTCGGCAGCCAGGTCGGGAACCGGCACTACTGCAGAGGTTTGGACAACAGACTTCTTGAGAAATACCGAGGACCGGAGGACGGCGAACGCGTACGGAATGAGGTTCAGGAACCTGCGCGCCAACGAGTAATCACGGCGGTGTACGAGCGAGCCGGAATCGTTGCGGACATGTTGAACCGAAGCTTCACAGAATGCAAACCGACACACCCGAATGAAATCGCGCCGCTGCTTCCACCCCGGGATGTTCTGGCAAGTGCCCTGAACCCCATCCTGGCGTACGGTTATGAACGGCTGTGCCTCGAGGCAACGGAGTTGCGACGCATGTACGTTCCTGTCAGCATACTTCCCCCCGATCAGTATCTCAGCGTGGTGGCGCAGCTGACCACCGGTTGCTCCTACAACGGGTGCACCTTCTGTAACTTCTGCAGATCGCGCAGGTTCGCCGTCAAATCCCTAGATGAGTTTCGCCGCCACCTGAGTGAGGTTACTTCGTTTCCAGCCACCTCTGCCCGTCTGCGGAAATCGGTGTTCCTAGGGGACGGGAACGCACTGAGTCTGCCACAAAAGATGCTGCTTGAAGTGTTCGGCGTATTACACGAATTCTTTTCCTTCGTTCCCTCACAATTGCGAGAGGCGCGCGAGCGGTACGCGTACAGGAAGAGCCATCCTCACTCGTATGAAGGCGTCTTCAGTTTCGTGGACGGTCGCGCCGCGTGGAAAAAAACGGTGGATGACTTCCGCGCGCTGAAAGAACAGCATCTCCGCAGGGTGTACCTCGGGCTGGAGAGCGGGGACGACGCCCTGCTGGCGTTCGTTCGAAAGCCGGCAACGCGCTCAGAAATGATAGACGCGGTCCGCCGCATGAAAACAGCCGGATTGAACGTGGGAGTAATCGCGATGGTCGGGGTGGGCGGAGACAGGTTCGCCGCCGCGCACGTGGAGCAGACAATCGACGCAATCAACGCGATGGAACTCGGCGATGGCGACATCGTCTATCTGAGTGACTTCGTGAACCACCGCGGATTGCCTTACGAGAGGCTGGCGCGGGAACGTGGAATCAGAGACCTCACCGGCCTGGAGCTGAAGGCGCAACGAGACGAGATTCGGGCGGGCCTTCACTGGAAGGATCCGTCCGAGCCTGCTCAAGTCGCTCTTTACGACATCCGGGAGTTCGTCTATTGATCTCAGAAGAAGACTTTTTGCCCTACAGTCGGAGGAACGATGTGGGATTTCAGCCGCTCAATTGCTGAATCAATGTGGTGTTGGCCGTTCCGCAACGTGAACAGCGAATGTGCCGGCAGCAGTGCTTCAATCCCGAGTCCACGCAGTTTCGGAAGATCTCTGCGGTATCCTTCGAGAGTACTGCCCGGGTAGTTGAGCAGCCCGATTACCCCGCCATACTGAATCACATCCCCCGCGAACAGGCATTTCCGGCCGTCCACTTCCATCACGAAGCAACACGAATCCTCACTGTGGCCAGCGACGTCGTACGCTTCTACCGTGATGCCGAGGATGTCCAGCAACTGGCCGTCGGAAAGGCGAATGTCCACTGGGCAGTTCGCCCACACGAGGTCGGGCGGATGGATGCGCATGGCCTTGGCAAGGTCCAGGCGCACATCTATCTCGGTCCCGTTTTCCAGCAGGTGGGCAGATTTCTCCGAGATTGCGACCGCACACCCGGTACGTTCTCTGATCGCCGCAGCTCCCGCAGCGTGGTCGGCATGACAGTGCGTCAGAAGAAGAACACGGAGCTGGCGTTCGTCCAACCCCTCCTCCGCCATGGCGCGAAAGATCGCATCCGTATCGCGCCCGCCCCCGGCATCCACCATAATCAGGCCCTCAGGAGCCCCCACAACGTAGATGATGCAATCCTGCGTATCGGAGAGACCCACACAGTGACCGCCAACAACGTAAAGAGAGCGAGTCAATCTCATGGAACACACCCCGGTTCGGCATTCGTCGACGCCAAGCAACCTGCGAAAGTAATATCCCGTTCAGTTGCGGCGACGCCAACACCTACGTGCAGAACTGAGGGCCCGCGCGGCAAGACAGAAACGTTCGCGGCCTTCGTATCTTTGGAAACGAAATGATTCGCCCGTATCGCTCGATCCTGCCGGACAGAGCACCCACGTTCAATCTCGAAAGCCTGAGGACCCCAGTTTCATGTCGTTTCTCGACCAGCTCAATCCAGAGCAAAGAAGGGCCGCACAGATTCTTTCAGGCCCCGTCCTGATTCTTGCCGGGGCGGGCAGCGGGAAAACCCGGACCCTCACGCACCGGCTTGCACACCTGATAGCCAGCGGCACACCCGCCCACAGGATTCTCGCGGTGACATTCACGAACAAGGCCGCGAGAGAAATGAAAGAGCGCACTGCCCGGTTGATCGGTGAGAGCCGCGCCGCGTCGCTGTGGATCGGCACGTTCCATTCCATCTGCGCCAGAATACTTCGTCGTGACGCGCATCTACTCGGCTACGACGCGAGATTCACTATTTATGACAGTGACGACTCGCTGACGCTCGTCAAACGTATTATGCGGGAACACGGCACGCTGGACGACAGCCTCAAACCGGGGATAGTGCGCGCGCGAATTTCGGAGGCGAAGGCTTTTCTGCTCACCCCCGAGGAGTACGCCCGGAACCGGAAAGGACCCGCCGCCGCAGTGATCGCCGATCTCTACCGGCGTTACCAGGCCGCGCTGATGTCCAACAACGCAATGGATTTCGATGACCTGCTCGCGCTTCCGGTCCGTCTTTTCCGAACACAGCCTGAGGTACTCGCGGAATACCGAACCCGGTTTCAGCATCTTCTCATTGACGAATATCAGGACACGAACCAGGCTCAGTACGTTCTTGTCAAAATGCTTGCGGAGAACCACCACAACATTTGCGCCGTAGGCGACGATGACCAGTCGATTTACGGATGGCGAGGCGCCGACATCACGAACATCCTCAACTTCGAAAAGGACTTCCCTGATGCCACGGTTGTGAGATTGGAGCAGAATTACCGTTCCACGCGGACAATCCTGAAAGCGGCGGGGGCAGTAGTCCGCCACAACCGAAAGCGGAAGGAAAAGGAGCTTTGGACACAGAACGGTCCGGGCGACCACCTGACAATCGCCGAGCTTGCTGACGAGAAGGATGAGGCGGAATGGATTCGTGAGCGCCTGGCCCGACTTTTGGAGGACGGCCATTCTTACGGAGACATCGCGGTCCTCTATCGCACAAACGCCCAATCACGAGCAATTGAGGAGGCGTTTGTCCGGTCTTCCAAGCCGATCCCGTACACCGTGGTCGGTGGTCTCCGCTTCTACGAACGAAAAGAAATCAAGGACGTCCTCGCGTACCTGCGGGTGATAGACAACCCACGTGACTCGGAGAGCCTCAGGCGCATCGTGAATGTCCCCCGGCGCGGCATCGGCGACAAAACGATGGCGTTGGCAGCGGAAAGGATGGCAGGAACGGGACTGCCTCTCATGGAAGCGCTGCGAACGCTGGAGGAGCACGAACTCGGCCCCCGCGCGTACAAACCGGTCAACGAGTTTATACGTTGGCTCGATGCGCTGATCGCAAAAAAAACTGAAATGGCCGTAGATGAGCTCCTTGAGAAGATTCTGACGGACACAGGGTACCGCGCGCAACTGGAACAAGACGGATCCATTGAGGCGGAAACCCGCCTCCAGAACATCGGGGAACTGGTTGCAGGCGCTACCGCGTACGTGGAAGCGAACAACGAGCCGAATGTCAGCGCGTTCCTCGAGGATATCGCGCTGGTAACCGATGCGGACGAGGTTCAGACCGATGGAGGGAACTCGGTCACCCTGATGACGCTCCATTCCGCCAAGGGCCTCGAATTCCCGGTAGTATTTGTCTCAGGCATGGAGGAGGGGCTCTTCCCGATCGCAGGCTCTCTCCAGGATGCAGCGGAACTGGAGGAGGAGCGGCGTTTGTTCTATGTTGGCCTCACTCGCGCTCAGAAGCTGGTGTTCCTGAGCTACGCGCAACGCCGCCGGCGTTTCAACGAGTGGGCAAACACTCAGCCTTCGCGATTCCTGCAGGAAATCCCGAACGAATTGTTGAAGTGGGACACGACACGCGCCGAGGTACCCGGAAGGCAGACCCTGGACCAGCGGCGGTTCCGAGAAGACGGATTCGTCAGCGCGCGAGGGGCTTCAACTCGCCACGTCCACACGGTTGGAGATGAATTCTCTCAGGAATCGAGTTATGCCGACGACTTCTCCCAGACAGTAGACAGCTTCCTCACCATCGGGCACCATGTGATGCACCCGATGTTCGGGCGGGGAAAGATAACGAACCGCGAAGGTTTCGGCGTGGATACCAAGCTGACGATCCTCTTCGATAGCGGACAGACGAAGAAAATCCTGGTTCGGGTCGCCCATCTGGAGCCTTGCGTCTAAGGACGAAGAAGAGAACCTGACACGCCGCGTGCTGCCCTCGGGATCCTCTGCCCAGAGATCAGTCACGCTTTCCGCAGCCGCCGGAGCACCTCTGTCAGAGACGCTCGTTTCCCCGTCATGAGGATACCCAATCGGAAAATCCTCCCCACAGCAGTCGCAATGATGGCCGTCGTGAGCATGATCCCCACCAGTGAGACGCCGGCGTCGAACCAACTCGCCTCTCCAACGCCAAAACGCAACATCATGAGAATAGGAGCGAAAAACGGCACGTACGACAGCACCGCGATCAACGTGCTACCGGGGTCGTTCACGCCGGACATCGCCAGGAAAAATGCAACCATCAGGAGAAGCGATACGGGCAACTGGAGTTGCCCTGCCTCTTCGTTCGTCGTGCAGATTGCACCGACTCCCGCGTAGAGCGAAGCATACAGGAAAAAGCCGGAGACGAAGAAAACGATGAGGGCGGGGATCGAAACATCCGCTACGGCGTGGAACGTCTTCGCAATCGCACTTTCGGGCATGCCGATTGACACACCCAGGGTCACTGCCACCCAGATACCCAGTTGTGTGAGTCCGGCGAAACCGGTGCCAAAGATCTTCCCGTACATCAACTCCGTGGGCGATACCGTTGACACGAGGATCTCGACAACTCGCGACGTCTTATCGTTCACAACACTCTGCGTCGTGAACGCGCCGTACATCGTCAAACTGATGTACATCAGGATCACCATCGCCATAACGGCCGCGAAAGCTGCCTGGGCCGTTTTTGGCGTTGCTCCTTTCTTCAGCGCAACCACATCAAACGGGACGGACCGTGTCAAGGCGGTGATACGTTCCGGATCGAGCCCTTCCCGCGCGAGCCTGACGGCAATCAGCGCTCTGTTAAAGGCGGCCCCGATATGGTCTATTTCCCGGGAGTTCGGCACGCCGTTGGTGTAATATGTTACCGGGAGACCGTCGACTGCCCCTGCCGGTACGAAGACAAACGCGTCGTACGCTTCCAGCTCCACCAGCCCGCGCGCATCAGACACCGCACGAGGAGTCGCCGGGACCCGTTCGACGACGTACCGGGGTCTGCCATCCGCCAGCCTTTCCTCACGCAACGAACGGAGTGAGTCGAATACGAGCCCGGTTTCGTCCGCAACCGCGAGTACCCGCTGCCGCGGGGAATCCGCTTTCACAAGGAACATCGGGATCGCGACGCTTGCACCCATGATAAGGGGGATGAGAACCGTCATGACGACGAAGCTTTTCGTTCTGACGCGTGCGATGTATTCACGCCGCGCGATGGTGAGCACGGGCCTTCCGTTCATCGGCTCACCGCCTCGATGAAGAGGTCATCCAGGGACGGCTCGACTATTTCGAACTTCAGCACGCGCGCCCGGCGAATCGCGCGGGCAAGAACCATCTGCGTATCCGCACCCTGCTGAAGACGGATCCGCGCGCCATCGGAGACCATTTCAACCTCGGCGATCAGATCGTCGGGTTTCAGAAAGTCGGGAGCACGGTCCATGCGCAGTTCCACAAACCGGCTGGCGGCGGCGGATTTCACCTCACGCAGTGCGCCCGACAACACCGCCCTCCCATGGTGGATGAGGCAGATGTCGTCGCAGAGCCGCTCCGCTTGTTCCATTCGGTGAGTGGAAAGGAGAACCGCGACGCCAGACTCTTTGAGGTGGCGTATGACCGTCCGCAGATGGCTGGTGTGCACCGGGTCCAGCCCGCTGAAAGGCTCATCCAGTATGACGAGCTCGGGGCGGTGGAGAAGCGTTCCAATCAATTGAACAGTCTGCTGTTGCCCTTTGGATAGTTCCTGTACGCGCCGCCCCCACCACGACTTCGGCGACGATTCACCGTTCGTCGTGAACCTTTCAGACCATTCTTCGACCGCGTTTTTTGCCTCTCGACGCGACAGGTCGTGCAACTCGGCGAGGAAAACCAGATGTTCGAAGACAGTCATGGTTGCGTAGAGGCCTCGCTCCTCCGGCAGGTATCCCACGTGCTTTCGAACCGCGCCGGCGGCGGGAGCGCCCCAGAGCCGCACCTCCCCTGAATCCGGCAACAGAATACTCATGATCATACGAATGGTGGTGGTTTTTCCCGACCCGTTCGGACCAAGTAATCCGCAAACAGACCCAGTCCGAAGAGCAAGCGAAAGATCGTCGACCGCGCGGGTTGATCCGAAAGATTTCGATACGTTCTCCAATACGAGAGGCAGGCCATTCATCCCACACCACGCTCCGTCAAGCAGTCGCTTCAGATCACCGTTCCCGGTGGAATCACCGCATCCTTGGGGATCACGACGATTCCGTCCGCAATGACGTAGTCGGCGTGGCGCGCATTGTTGACTCTCGCCGCATTGACGATCTGCACTGCGTCCCCGATGCGGGCATTCTTGTCCACAATGGCGTTTTCGATGAGACATTTCTCGCCAACGCCAACGTCCGGCCGCCCGATTGACCGATTGTGGGCGCGGTCCCTGTCAGTTTCGTAGAAATCGGCCCCCATGATGACTGATTTGCGTATGACCGCGTGCCTCTGGATGATACTTCGAATACCGATAATACTCTGCCGAATATCCGCTTCCATCACAATCGAACCTTCGCTCAACATACTCTGTTGGACATGGGCGTTGTTGATCTTGGAGCTGGGAAGGAATCGAGGATGGGTGTAAATAGGCGCCCCCGGCTCGTAGAAATTGAAAGGCGGAAGCTCGGCTGCGAGATCAATGTTGGCTCGATGAAACGACCCGATCGTGCCAATATCCTGCCAGTACCCGTCGAAAAGGTGTGCCCCAACACGTGTCTCTGCAATTGCACGGGGGATAACCTGACGGCCGAAATCCTCCTCCGTGCCGCGGTTCAGAAGATCCACCAGAACCTCCCGGCGGAACACATAGATCCCCATCGACGCCAGGAAATTCCTCCCCGGAGGTGCATCAGGAAGGCGTAATCGTTCAAGGTCCGCCGGTTCCGTCGGCTTTTCCAGAAACTCGATGATTTCGGCGCTTTCGTCCATCCGAACGATTCCAAACCCGGACGTCTCCTCAAGGCCGACGGGTTTGACGGAAACCGTCACGTCATTGTTGCTCCGGAGATGCGTGGCAACAAACTCCCGGTAATCCATGCGATACAAATGATCGCCGGAGAGAATGAGAATGTGCTTGTAGTCGGGCAGATCGATGTAGCGAAGGCTTCGTCGCACCGCGTCTGCGGTACCCTGGAACCAGCCCGTGTTTTCCATCGTCTGCTCAGCCGCGAGGATTTCCACGAACCCCCTTCCGAACACATCGAACCGGTAGGTGCGGTGGATGTGTCTGTGCAGGGAGACACTGTTGAATTGCGTGAGGACGTAGACGGTGTCAATCCCGCTGTGCAGGCAATTGGAGATGGGTATGTCGATCAATCGGTATTTGCCGCCGATGGGAACGGCAGGCTTCGAACGCACTTTCGTGAGAGGGTAAAGGCGAGCGCCCTGTCCGCCTCCGAGGATTACTGCCAGAATGCCGCTGCTCATTTCGATCCCCCTCAGACTGCCTGGCGACGAGTTTTCTGCCGCCGCGTACCCCACCAGAAAATACCCCACATCCTCGTCGTCGGCAAACGTGTGCGACGGAGCAGCTCGCAAACCCGGCGATTTGCCGGGGGGCCCGCACTCCGTACCTTTGGGGAGGACTCCTCCCGGGATCCCTCGGTACAAGAACCGCGAGAACCCTCTTTCTGAAAGCACCCGATGGCTATGAGAGAACAGCAAACCTGCGATTTCTCAAGGTGTGCGCGCCACCTGGCTTCGGACGCGCTGACACGGGCCCAGTACAGCACGGCTGCCTGCATGTACCAAATTACCCCGTCCGCTGTCGTGTTCCCGGAATCCGAAGCGGAAGTGGCGGCCGTCGTTCGCCGCGCAGCCGAGACCGGCGTCCCTGTCACCGCCCGTGGTGGCGGGTCGTCACTTGTCGGACAAGCGCTTGGTCGAGGGGTCATTCTGGATTTCAGCCGCTTCATGCGCGCGGTGCTGGAACTGGACGAGAAGCGACGCCGTGTGAGGGTCCAGCCCGGCATCACACTCGGAGTGCTGAACAGGCACCTCGCGGCTCGCGGGTTCATTTTCCCGCCGGACCCTTCAAGCGGGGACTACGCAACGATCGGGGGCATGATCGCGTGTAATTCGAGCGGCGCTCATTCCGTCAAGTATGGGTCCACGATTGATTACATCGCCGCGGTGCGATGTGTTCTCGCCGACGGTTCAGTTGCGGAGTTCCGCGGCTCAGAAGCCGTGCCGATCTCGCCGCAGACATCTCTGCTTGCCGGCATAGTTGAGGAGATTCCGGCCATCCTCCGGCAGCACGAATCCCGCATCCGTGAGATTTTCCCAAAGTGTGCGAAGAACTCAAGCGGATACCAGTTGGCCAGAGCACTGAAACCTGACGGCGTAGACCTGGCGAGCCTCATAGTTGGTTCTGAGGGCACGCTTGGCATCGTCACGGAGGCCGAACTCGAGATCGTGCCCAGACCGTCTGCATCTTCAATGGTGCTGATCAATTTCGCCAGCGTGGAAGCTGCCGGGGAAGCAGTACACACGATCCTGCCGCTGGGCCCCAGTGCGGTGGAAATAATGGACCAGACCGCGCTGGACATGATACGCGCCCACCGTCCTGAACTCGCAACGTCCCTGCCGACTGACGCAGTTGCACAGTTGTTCGTGGAATTTGACGGCGACAACTCACAGACCACGGAATCCGCGTGCAGAATGGCTGTGGAACGGTCTCGCGATCTCGCGACGGGACATGTGTTTGCGTTCGACGCAGCGACTCACAGTGCACTCATGAACGTGCGGAAAGCGACCCTGCCTATCCTTTACACCTTGCCCGGGAAGAGGCGGCCAGTGGCGTTCGTAGAGGATGTAATTGTACCGCCGGAGTCCCTCGGAAGGTTCATCGGCGATTTGAAAGCCATTTTCCAGAGCTTCGACGTGGAAGCGGCGATATACGGACACGCAGGCCAGGGCAATCTGCATGTCCGGCCGCTGCTCGACCTCACGGACGCGCGGGACATCGCCAGATTGGAACCGCTTGCGAGCGCGGTATTCGGGACAGTGTCTCGGTATGGTGGCTCCATGAGCGGGGAGCACGGTGACGGGAGAGCGCGGGCTCCTTTTCTTCGCCGAATGTACGGCGAGCTCAGCGACGTGTTTGTGGACGTAAAAGAGTTGTTCGATCCGTCGAACATCCTGAACCCGGACGTGAAAGTGAGCCGCGCGCCCCATGCTCTGGACAGCGACCTGCGGCTCGGAAGCGGGCACATTCTTCAACCTTTGGATACGCCCCTCCCGGTATCACTGCATGAGATCACGGACATTATTTCGCGCTGCCACGGATGTGGAACGTGCCGCATACCCGAACCGCCTGTCACTATGTGTCCGGTGTATAAGGCACTTGGAGACGAGGCCGCGACTCCGCGTGCGAAAGCGAACCTGCTCCGCCTTTTCGCAAGTGGTCAGTTGCCGGATTCCTTTTGCAGGACGAAAGACTGGAAGCGGATACTGGACACGTGTATCGGCTGCCGCATGTGCTCGTTCGAGTGCCCTTCCGGCGTCGACATCGGGCGCATCATGCTGATTGTGAAAGGCCAGTACTCCGAACACAAAGGCCGTTCCATCGCCGAAATCGCACTGGGAGCATCCGACTTTCTCAGCAGCGCAGGCAGGTTTTTCTCACCCCTTTCCAATGTAGTTGCGCGACAACCCTTTTTCGGAGCCGCGCTGGACTTGTTCTCGGGCATCGATCGCCGGCGCAGACTGCCCCGGTTCGCACGAAAGACCTTCTCGTCGTGGCACCGAGTGTACGGAACCGGGGAACAATCGGCGGGGGCAGAGGCCGTTGTGTACTTCCCGGACCAATGGGCGCAATACCATGATCCCGACGTAGGCAAAGCCTTGCACGCTGTGCTGAACAGGCTCGGAATCCGTATTATCGTTCCGGAGACTTTCCCGTGCGGAATTGCCGCCGCCGCCAACGGCGGGCTTAAACGGGTACGCCGACTCGCGTCGCACAATGTTGAAGCACTGCGCCCGTATGCAGAAGCGGGTTTGCGAATCATCACCACGGAACCTACGGCCACGCTCTTTCTCAAGGACGAGTATCGGGACATTCTCGGCTCCCGCGCGGCCGAGTTGGTCGCCGGCTGTATGCAGGATGCGTCTCAATACGTCGAACAAAGGCTGCGTGCGGGTAACGAATTCCAACTCCGGGCACTCGATTTCAGTGTCGCATACCATGCACCCTGTCACTTAAAGGCCATGCAGATTGGGCTGCCGGCCGTAGATATCCTCAAGCGCATCCCGTCGCTCCGGATTCAGATTCTCGATGAAGGTTGTTGCGGTATGGCCGGAACGTACGGCATGAAACGCGCGTATTTCGACACCTCAATGGCCATCGGTAAGAGCCTGCTCAACCGTTTCTCTGATGCTTCGATTGATTACGGAGTGACAGACTGCAGTACGTGCAAGCTTCAGATGGAGTTCGGAACGGCAAAAACGACGTTGCACCCCTTGAAGCTCCTCGCGCGTTCCATGGGCGCCGAAATCCCTCTCAGGTGAGAACGCTCCTTGTGCCGCCGCAACGATGTACACCGACCTGCCGCCGTTGCAAACGCCGTGAGCGCTACAACAGGCGCCGGCACGGACCGCATGGTACCTGACCGGACGACCGAAAACCGGGATTCGGTGCGATCGGACCTCGGTACCGCCCTGGAGAACCTGTGCAACGCCTACGACGAATCGGCACTGGATCCGGACCCACTCGTCGTAGTCCGTGAATTCTCCGATCCACGGGATCAGGAGATAGCAGCGTTCTTTTCCGCGCTGTTCGCGTACGGCAACGCCAGAATCATCGTGCGGAATCTGCGCGATCTTTTCAGCCGAATGCCCGGCGGACCCTATGCGTTCGTCACTGCCTCACACCTCTCCAGCGGCGCGAGATGCCTCACCGGATGGCAACATCGTCTCCACACAGGAGAGGATGTGGCCATCATGTCTTCAATCCTCGCGCACGTCCTTCGGAAACATGGTTCGCTGGAACGCGTGTTCTGCCGCGGACTACGGAAGGGCGCCCGGGATGTCGGCGTGGCGCTGGAGGCGTTTGTGTCGTTTCTGCGGGAACAGGAAAGACACGAGGTCGAGCAGCGGCGCTTCTTCAGGCATCTGCTCCCGTCTCCTGCAGACGGATCCGCATGCAAACGCCTGAACCTCTTTCTTAGGTGGGTAGTCAGGCGCGAATCTCCCGACCTGGGTCTGTGGAGAACGGTCTCCCCGTCCTTGCTCGTGTTGCCTCTCGACACGCACGTCGCTCGAATCTGCAAGCAGATAGGCCTCACCCGGCGATCAACGGTCGATTGGAAGATGGCTGTCGAGGTCACGCGGAAGCTTCGGCACTTCGACCCGGCGGACCCGATCCGGTTTGACTATGCTCTGAGTCGCCTCGGGATTCTTGGCCATTGCCCGTTGAAGACGGACATCAACAACTGCTCCCGCTGTCCCCTGCATATCGCATGCGTTATCTTCCGCGAGCGCGGTTTGTCCTGAAACTGAACCGGGGTCAAAACACGGACCCGATGTTCGAAGGCAGAGGCAGTCGGGCACCCGCGCGGGTGCGTTTGCAGTTGCTCAGGGTGCCCGGCGTGGGATTCATGCGCGCTGTTCGTCACTGGTTCTCGCTGAAGCATGCGGCCCGCAGGACCGGACCATCATGCCGGTGCAACTGACAGCACGGACCAAGTTCCGGCTTGCCGCGGTTCGTCTCCCCTGCTATCTTCCGACGTACACACCCATCGTGCCCATGCTCGTAACGGTTTTCGGAGAGCTGAATGTCCCCTCCCGCGCCCATTTTCAGCGATCGCATCACCACCATAGCCGCCGAACTGGCAAATCTGGGGAAACGCCCCATATCCGCCGCGACGTTCCAGGAAGCAAAGCGGCTGCACGAGCAACTTGAAGCTCTGCTTCGGGAATTTGTGCCGTGCGATCGGTGCGGCAACTTTTTCCCGAATATTGCACAACTTACGTTGGACGGCCGTTCGGCAAACTTGTGTGCGTCGTGCGCAATAACCGCGCTCCAGCGCGGCACGATCGACGCGCCGGTGGCGGACCAAGCGAAAACCACCCAGGATGCGCCGACGAGTACCCTTGAGAAAAGCACGCCTGTTTCGCAGGATGCCGTTCCCGTCGCGTCAGAAATGGTTTCTCCCGCGCGGGCGCCCGTTCCCGGGAAAGCAAGTCCAACCGAGACTCCACGTCGCTCTGTGCCTTTACGCGAGCCGCCCGCTCGTGTTGAGGAAGATGAAGATGAGCCTGAGGCGCGACCGGAACGTTTCGACGGACCGCAAGATGGTGAAGACGAAGAAGAGAAGGACGACTCCCTGGCTGTCGTCTCCGCCGGCCGCCGGGTATCGCGCGCTCCGCGTCTGGTCGCCCGGGGGGCTACGAATGGCACGGACCAAATGAAAGCGTCACACGTGGAAGTAGCGCGGTACGTGAACTGCCCCACTCGCGACGTGCGCCAGATCGCCAAGCTGATAGAGGAAATCTCCCCTCCAATGGACACCCCGAAAACCACGCGCTATGTACTCGCCGAGCTCCGCAACGCGCGCTCGAAGATTCCTCCCGACACCGTTTCCAGAGTGGTCCACTTCCTGAAGGATGGGTTTCCGGCCGGGGGCGACGGAACGCATGGCGGGCAGTGAGATACTTAGACGCCACTGGCGTGATTTTGAGAACCTCCGAAAAGCTTTCCGCAACCATGAGATCGTGATCGGGCTGGATCGGAGGTTTGTTTTGTCCTGGGTCCTTCTTTCGGGCGCAGAATGTCCGTATGCCGCGCGCGCGACGGGTTGGGTGCTGGTTTTGTCGATTCTTGTCGCCGTCGCAGGAGCCTTTTTCGCGACTTGGCATTCCCTGTACATCCTCGCGGGCCTCTGCGCTCTTTGCGCGGTGTTTCTCTGGCGTTTCCTGGTGGAGTTTGCCGTCAAAGCCGCCCGACAGGCCGTTCTGAACGATGAACGTCTCTTTCGCAAATGGTTCTCGGAGTTGCGGCTGAGCATTTTCGTGAAATCCACCGGCGAATACGTATGGAACGATGCCGCACAACCGGCGCGGGAGTAGTTGCCGCCACCGCTTAAAGAAACTCGGAAAGTCGGAGCAACAGTTCGAGGAGTGCGGCATACCGCGGTTTGCGGGCGCATATGGGCTCAACGAGGGTAATTCGACTACAGCTGGGACCCGTTTCAGGGCGCATTTCCTCTTGTCCGCATAGTGCCGTCTCTCCGACGTACGAGTTACCGACCCGCAATCCAGCGGCAAGGCACTCCACGTGCGTCGCAAACAGACACGCACAACAGGTGCACTGATACTGAAGGAAACGAAATGCAAGGTGAGCCGTCTGAGCTTTTCGTCGCCCCGCACGGCAACGACGCCAACGAGGGGTCCGCTCGCGCACCCTTTGCCACGCTGGAGCGCGCCCGGGATCAGATCAGGGCTTTGGGCACGTCCGCAGGATTGCCGGAAGGCGGTGTGACGGTGTGGATTCGCGGCGGCGTGTACCAGCGGCAAAGGGCTTTCGAACTCACGGAAGGAGACTCGGGAAAAGGATCATCGCCGATTACGTACCGCGCCTGGCCCGGAGAAAGTGTCCGCATCATCGGCGGAGTGATTATTTCCCGCTTTTCGCGCGTGGATGACGAATCCGTGCTCAAACGGCTGAAGCCGTCCGTGCGAGATCGCGTTCTGTCGGCCGATCTGAGCGAACATGGTGTTACCGACTGCGGCACGTTGACTTCGCGCGGATTTGCCCGGCCCGTCCTGCCTGCGCACGCCGAACTGTTCGTAGATGGCGAGCCCATGACGCTCGCCCAGTGGCCCCAATCGGGCGAATTCCTGAAAATCGCGGGGTTCGACAAACCTCTGAAAGATGAATGGGGAACCACGACTGGTGACCTGACCGGCGGGTTCACGTACGAAGGGGATTACCCGTTGACGTGGGAACCTGATGACGACATCTGGGTCCACGGCTACTGGTCGTACGATTGGGCGAACAGCTACGAGCGTGTGCGCCACATCGACCCGCGAACGAGAACCGTCACCACCCACCCACCGCACGGAAACTACAGCTATCGGGTTGGACAACGGTTCTATTTCCTGAATGTTCTTGAGGAGCTGGACGCGCCGGGTGAGTATTACGTTGACCGGCGCAGGGGGAGACTTTATCTGCTTCCCCCGGATGAGCAAGAGGTACCACGGGATGTGATTCTTTCCATTCTTGAGGCTCCTCTCGTGGCATTGCAGAGGGTCTCTCACGTCTCGTTCGACGGTCTCACGCTTGAATGCTCGCGGGGAGACGGCATCGTCGCCACCGAATGTGAGCATGTATCTGTGAAGTCATGCACCATCAAGAACCTTGGAAACAGGGGGATTGTGATACGGGGTGGAAAGAACGTGGCAGTAGCAGGATGCACCGTGTTCAACAACGGCGACGGCGGGTTTGACATCGAAGGAGGCGATCGGCAGACCCTTGAACCCGCAGACCACGTGGTGGCCAACAACCACATCCACCATATCGCACGCTGGTCCCGTTGCTACCAGACGGCGATAAATGTCCACGGTGTCGGACACCTGATCACGCACAACCTGATTCATAATCTGCCCCACTGCGCGATTCTTTTCTGGGGAAATGAGATCACCGTGGAAAACAACGAGATCTATTCCGTGTGCCTCGAAACGGGGGACGCCGGCGCGATTTACACCGGAAGGGATTACACGTTCAGGGGAAACGTGATCCGGCGCAATTTCATCCACCACACCGGCGGCGTGGGCATGGGTTCAATGGCCGTGTACATGGACGATTGCGTGAGCGGAACGTCAATCTGCGAAAACATCTTCTGGGACGTTACCCGGGCTGTTTTTCTCGGAGGTGGACGGGATTTCGAAGTTCGCAACAACGTATTCGTGGATTGCCACCCCGCAATCGAACTTGACAGCAGGGGGACGAGCGATCACCCGGTATGGCGCCGCATGGTCATGGGATACATGAAGGAGCAATACGAAAAAATGCGACCTTCGGAGCCTCCGTACCGCGTTCGATATCCCGAACTCGCCGCGATTGAACCGTATTTCTCGGGAACCAATGGCGTTCCCCCGGAAGGGAACGTCATCACACACAACGTGTGTCTGGGTGAATGGGTACGAATAGACGAAAGCGCTGCACCCCTCGTTGAGATTCGCGACAATTTCGTCGACGCGGAGCCCTCGTTTTGCGACCCGGCCTACGGAGTGTTCGCGGTTGAGCCGAACTCTCCCGTGGTCCAGGCGGGGTTTGCCCCGATACCGGTGGAGGAAATCGGCCTCGTTCGTAACGAAGTCCGTACTTCGATCCCGCCCCGGGTCGGAACGAGGCTCGAACATGTTCATCGCGAAAACCGTAATGGCGTCTTGGTTTCGGCGAAGAATCTGGGAGATTCCCCCGCAGAGGGCTCACTTCGCCTTCGGGTTTGCCGTGTCGGGGTACCGGTCCCACTCGCTTTCCCGGAATGGAAATTCACTCTTCTGCCCGGTGAAACGGCATCTTCTGAGTTTCCCCTCGACGGTGTCGATGGCTCAGTAACAGTCGAGACCTATTCGAAAGTGCCCGGCGTTCGACCTTCACGTTTGACGATTGCGCTGGACGCCTGAACCATTTTCTCAGGAGTAACCGATGGATTTTTTCCCTCGCCCCGAGTATCCCCGCCCGGACCTGGTTCGCACGAAGTGGCTGAACCTGAACGGCAGGTGGCAGTTCTGTCTTGATCCCGGACTGAGTGGCGTCTCGCGCGGTCTGGCAGACCCCGGCACCACGCTTCCGCAGGAGATCGTCGTACCATTTTGCCCTGAAAGCAGACTCTCGGGAATCGCGCATACCGATTTCATGGCTGGCGTATGGTACCGTCGCACGTTCACAATACCTGAGGACTGGAGCGGCAAAAGAATCATTCTGCACTTCGGCGCGGTAGACTATCTGGCGCATGTGTGGGTCAACGGGAAGCTGCTGGGTTCGCACCGGGGTGGGTACTCACCATTCTCGTTTGACGTGACGGACGCGCTTGGCGCCGGAACGAACGTGCTCACCGTGTTCGCGGAGGACGATACGCGCTCGCCCCTTCAGCCTTCGGGCAAACAGTCAATTCGGTATGAGTCGCACGGGTGCCATTACACGCGAACCACGGGGATCTGGCAGACTGTGTGGATGGAGCCGGTTCCAGACGTGCACGTGACGGGACTCCATTTTGTTCCAGACCTTCATCAGGCAAAAGTGCTGGTGGAAGTCCTCGCTTCGCGGGCCGCGGAGGGAGCGCGCGCGGAAATCACCCTGAGCGCTGGTGGCGAGGCCGTTGGCTTCGGTGAAGGCTACGTTATCGGAGGTGCAGCGTCTGTCGTGGTGCCTGTCAACACCGTCAGGTTGTGGTCTCCGGAGGACCCCTTCCTGTACGACGTGTCCGTCCGCTTGCGCGCAGCGGGCCACGCGGAAGACACAGTGGCAAGCTACATGGGCTTGCGCACTCTCGGCACACGGGGAAGAGCACTGTTGCTCAACGGACAACCCCGGTTTCAGCGGCTGGTTCTTGACCAGGGCTTCTACCCGGACGGCATCTACACGGCGCCGACGGACGAGGATCTCAAGCGCGACATCAAGATATCACAAGCAGCCGGATTTGATGGTGCCCGTCTTCATATGCGAGTCTTCGAGCCACGATTCCTTTACTGGGCTGACAAACTGGGATACCTCGCATGGGGCGAGTACCCCAACTGGGGTCTTGACCTTTCAAACCCGGCGGCCCTGATCCGTGTTCAGGAGGAGTGGCTTTCGATCCTTCGTCGCGACGTGAATCACCCTTCCATAGTCGGGTGGTGCCCGTTCAACGAAACGCACCAGCAGCCACCCAGGGACCCGGACATCTTGCGGCTCGTGTACAGAACCACCAAGCTTTTCGACCCCACCAGGCCGTGTATCGATACTTCCGGTTACGTTCACACGGAATGCACGGATGTATACGATTCACATTGTTACGAACAGGACGTCGCGAAGTTTGCGGCCAACTTCGCGGGAATGATCTCAGGGCACGAAGTGTGGCGCAACTTCCCCAAAGAGGATGCCGAATGGGCTGGCCAGCCGTATTTCGTGAGCGAATATGGCGGGATCTGGTGGAACCCCGGCAAAGAGGATGGCAAGTCCTGGGGATACGGTGACCGCCCGAAAACGGAAGAAGAGTTCCTCACGCGTTACCGGGGGCTTACGGAAACTCTGCTGAATCACCCGATGATGTGCGGTTTTTGTTACACGCAGCTTTACGATGCGGAGCAGGAGGTCAACGGACTCTACACCTACCAGCGCGAACCGAAGTTCGATCCCGCGATATTCAGGGAAATAAACCGACAAAAGGCCGCAGTGGAAAACACTGAACCCTAACGGTTCAGCAGTTTTCCGAGCAAGATTGTGGCGCGCTCGCGCACCATCGCGTCGGCGTCAGTTTCCGACACGTCCATTATGGCGCCCATGTCGCTGATGTGAGGGAAGTCGGAAATGCGCTCCAACGCATAAAGGCGTGTCTCCGGAGGACGTCGTTTCACCGCGGCGATGTAGCCCGTCGGGTCGAATCTGTACCGCTGACCAAGTACTTCGCCAATCATTTGCACGTACTGCGGAGTACTTGCCCACCGTTCATACGAGTCGAACAACACCGTCCAGACATCCGCGCCTGCCCTTTTTGACAACATCCGCGCTATGTCACCCCGAACCAGCCAGTTCGGTTCCGTCAGCAGGGTATTACGGACCAACGCGAATTCGTCTCCCGCCGGCATACGTCGCAACCGGGCTTTC
>Ga0208939_1000691_pt1 | contig 26788 bp, 20 predicted proteins | sample AD_STIC12_MetaG_FD_184437 | JGI IMG/M metagenome (GOLD analysis project Ga0208939, IMG submission 184437) | Active sludge microbial communities of municipal wastewater-treating anaerobic digesters from USA - AD_STIC12_MetaG (SPAdes) (version 2) | ecosystem: Engineered > Bioreactor > Anaerobic >...
TTCATGCCAGACGTTGTATGGATTGGTAGTGCGGACAAGAAGGATCCCCGATGCCGGACCGGTGCGGTCTTCGATGCGTAACGCACCGGAATACACGGGGGACGTCTCAGTCGGCTCCGATCCGTCCACCGTGTACCGAATTATTGCCTGTGCGTCGCCGGACGAGATGGAGAGGTCAAATGGAGCCGGGTAGAACCCCGCCGAGTGAGAAAACGCCGGGGGCTCCAGAACAGCCTGTCCGCCGCCGACATTGCTGCGGCCTGGAGTTGCAACGCTGAAATACACGAGCTGACTGCCGCCATCCGGGGTACGACCCCAGGAAACGTCCTTGCCCATGGCTGCGCGTGGAAGACTATCCTGCAGCGTTCCATCCGGCCGCGTAAGAACGATTGTTTCCCCGTCGGAACTGAGTTTGAAGTTTGTGTGGAGAGCCCCGCTCGGATTCGTGGAGTCTTTGTCTGACGCCCAGACGAGCAGAAACTCGCCCGGAGCGAGGGAAACCGCGGGGAACACCCACTGAAAAGGATTCGACGGGGTATCCGTGAGACCATATCCGCTTAGTTGGACGGTGTCAGTGCTGTCATTGTACAGTTCAATCCAATCGGCGTACGTGCCTGCGGCGTCGGTGATGGTTGCGCTGTTTGATGCCATCACCTCGTTGAGAACAACGGTTCCTCCGTGTGCGCTGGTCGCCAGAAATGCGGCCGATAGAGCTGCCGCCCGTAAGATTCCATGAAACATGCCATGTCTCCCATCCCCCGATGTACTACGGTTATTACGGAAAAGGTACGGTACCCGGCCGGAAAATGGAAAGGCAACCGCGCATTGCCCGGAGGCTGAAGGGGCTGACCGGCCCGCCGGTCGGTTGGTCAGGCGGGGCGAAGGGCGCATATTCTGGTGGTGCACAACGGCACCCGATTGCGGAACGAAATCCAACGAAGGAGCAGACGTATGGCCACTGATCGCGAGCTGTTTGCGCCTCTCCCGCGCGAAGAAGTGATCAAAGCAGTGGAGCGCAGAAAGCCGGCACGCATTCCGCTTGTGATGGCAAAGTGGTGGGGAGAGGGCCTGGGAGACCAGTATGGCGACCGCCTGCGGGAATTCGACCGCATACCTGACGACGTGGGAATGCTCTGGTGGGGGCCGCTGGATGTGGGGAAAATGGGGCTCTCGTGGCAGGCAAAGAGTGGCGCCGCGCACGACAGCCATTGCGTGATAGACGACTGGAACCATCTTGACGAATTCATCGAGAAAATGCCGGATCCCGAGCGCGATGAAGCCTTTTCAGGCCTCCTTGAGCATGCGGAGAGGATGCGGAAGAACGACCGGTACATCCTGTTTGGCTGGTGGGGCCTCTTCTTTGAGCGGCCGTGGGGTTTGCGCGGCATGGAGAACCTCATGGCGGATTACTACGAGGCGCCTGAACAGGTGCACCGGCTCCACAGCGCGCTTGCGGACCTCTACATCGGCTACATCAAACGGGCGGCGCGGGAGTTCAAGCCGGACGGCTTCTGGACCAGCGACGACCTTGGCCACCAGACGCAGTCCATGATGCGGCGGGAGCAGTTCGACGCGTTACTGAAGCCCTATTACGACCGCGTGGGCAGAGCGTGTGACGAAGCCGGCATGCACTGGTGGCTCCACAGTTGCGGCAACAACACCGTTCTGCTGCCATCTCTGATCGACGCGGGAGTTGACGTGTTCCATCCCGTGCAGAAGCACACGATGGACGAAATCGCGGTTGCGCGGGAGTTCGGCGGGAAGATCACATTCCTGGCGGGGATTGACGTGCAGCACACGCTGCAGGAAAAGACGCCGGAAGGCGTACGCGAAGAGGTACGGTTCCTTATCGATACATTTGATCAGCCCGAGGGCGGGATGTGTATCGCGTCAGGGAACGGAATCGTCAGCGGGACGCCGTTTGAGAACATCGAGGCATTTCTGGACGAATCGGTGCGGTACGGGGCGGGTCACCGGAGCAGGTTTACCTGAGCCAGGTTTACCTGATTCAGGTGAGCGCTGTTCAGGTAAGGCGCTGCCAGTTTGGAATGAACTTCAAGGAGAAATAGCGAAAACCGGAGAGAAAAAAACGAGGAACTGGGCGGCGCGCCGGCAGGAATTCCGTGTTACGCCGTCTTCTTTTTTTCCGTTGACGGCGTTTCCAGCGTCTGCACCGGAACGAATCGCCGGCAGTCGCCCTTCACGTCGTCGTGGCAGTGTTCTTCCGGGTGGTTGGCGGACGCCGCGCACAGATCCTCGGCAATGTAGTTCTTACACTCGGGTTTTGAGCTTTTCATCGCGTTTCCTCCGCGTGTTCCGGCGCACGGGTTGTCCATATACCAAAGATAGCGGAGCGGATGCCGGTTGTCAAAGAACGGACGCGTCCGGGCCGACCGACAGAAACAATGGATGGGCTTGCGGCTGCCACGCACCCGTACGCTCACTCGATCCGATTGCCCCTGCCCTGCCTCAGGCGCCGACCCACCGAGAAGGACACCGCGGTTGACCCCTGGCACCAACCTGGTATCATTCGTGGTGGCAACGGAAACCGATCGGTTTTTCCCTTTCTTTCACTTTGGGGGGAGGTGCGCGATGGACAGGGTGAAACGGCTTGTGATCGCTACGGTGACGGGCATTCTGTGCGGTTTCGTGTGCCTCGGCCTTGCGGCGAACGGGCCGGGAGACGTCCCGATGCCCGTCGCGTGGACACTCATCACCGGGCGGGCGCTCATCGGTGTGGCGATCGGTATCAGTTGCTTCGCGCTCGGGCACTGGGCGATCCACGGGCTGCTGATGGGGCTGGTGTTCAGTCTGCCGACCGGATTCGGCGCCATGCTGGGGCCCGGCACGCCGGAGTTTTCTCCCTGGTCTCTCTGCATGTGGACCATCATCCTTGGCGGGATCTACGGAGTGGTGATCGAGTTCGTCGCGACGGTGGTGTTCAAGGCGAAGATGCAGGGGTAACGCGTGGAGGCTCCTGTTGAGTGGCTGCTTGCGGGCGAGCCATTCGTCGAATATCGCACCCGGCGGGATCTGCTCGATCAATCGGAAACCGAGGATGCGGTCCGTGCCGCGCGCGCACGGATGCTGGTCGACCCACGGGTAGTCGGTCTGATCGCGGGGCTTTCAGAATGGCCCGGTGCGGTGATCGCCAGCCACAGAAGCGCGGGCCAACCCTTCCACCGGCTCAATTTCCTCGCGGACCTGGGCCTTACCGTCGCGGACGAGGGCGCAGAAACGATCGCCAACGCGGTCGTGGCGCGCCAGTCCGATGAAGGGCTGTTTCAGCTCCCTCTGGACATTCCGCCTCAGTACGGAGGGCCCGGGAAGAACACGTGGGCATGGGCGCTCTGCGATGCGCCACTCCTCGTGTACGCCCTCGCGAAGATGGGTATGGCGGAGGATCCTCGCGTTGTGAGGGCAGTGGATTTCCTCGCCGCACTGGTTCGGGCAAATGGCTGGCCCTGCGTCGTCTCAAAGGAGCTGGGCAAATTCCGCGGCCCGGGGCGCAAGGACGACCCCTGTCCGTTTGCCACGCTGGCCATGCTCAAAGCGCTTTCGCAATTCGAGCACCTGCGGGAGGGCCCGGAAGCCCGCACCGGCGTGGAAGCGCTCCTCGTCCTCTGGGAGGCGAGCCGCACGCAGCACCCCTATATGTTCTTCATGGGCAAAGACTTCCGGAAACTCAAGGCACCACTCGTCTGGTACGACCTCCTCCACGTGCTGGACGTTCTCTCCCAGTTCCCCTTCGCGGCTTCTGACCGTCGCATGGGCGACATGGTGGGAACGCTGCGGGCAAAGGCGGACACGGATGGCCGGTTCGCGCCGGAGTCCGTCTGGCAGGCATGGTCCGGGTGGGAGTTCGGGCAGAAGAAGGCGCCTTCGCGGTGGGTGACGTTTCTGGCATGGCGTGTCCTGAGGCGGGTGGGGGGCGAATGATCGAGTGCCCTCCACGGCGGTCTGCGTGCACGGCGGCGGCGGCCTCAGCGAGGCCGCCCTACTGCGACGTGTTTGCCGACAGGACAGGTAGGGCGCTTTCGCCGAAAGCGCCGTGGTTGAGGAATGCCTCCCGTCATGTCTGAAAGGTCGCTCTTGTGACGCAAAACCACCTGCCCCAAAGGAAGCGGCTCTCGCACGCAATCCCTGACTGGGTGAACACCGACGCTGTCTTCTTCGTGACGATCTGCGCCCGCCCACGCGGAATCGATCAACTGTGCAAGGACCATTTCGCAGATGGCTTGCTCAATTCGGTCCGGCACCGGGAGGAACTCCGCCATTGGTGGGTCCACCTTGCGGTGGTGATGCCAGATCATGTGCATCTGCTGGTGAGTTTTGCCCCGGAACCGGGAATGGAGCGGGTCATCACCGCGTGGAAGCGACTCACGACCCGGAATCTCGGAATCGCGTGGCAGGATGGGTTTTTCGACAGCAGGTTACGAACTGCGCGGTCCATTGAAGGAAAAGGGGCATACGTTCAGGAGAATCCCGTGCGAGCGGGGTTGGTAGCCAATGCCAGCGATTGGCCGTACACTTGGACGCATTGAGATGGGGCGGGGTGCTTGCGCAGCGGCGGCCTCGGCGATGCCGCAAAAGATGGATGCGGCTGGCGTTCCATTGGGTGCCCGGGCCTCCGACCCGGGCTCTGTTGTTTCGCCCCTTCGGGGCTGCCTGCGCGCCATGGACCACGAAGGATGGGCGCTCGCAAATCGTGGGTCGCCGATAACATCGAAGGTGCGCGAGGTTCTGCCATGCCCCAGTCTTTGGCACGTGTCCTGGTTCACGTCGTGTTCAGCACCAAGAACCGTGAGCCGGTTTTGAACCCAGAGATCCGCAAGGCGCTATTTCCTTATTGTGCGTCGGTCCTCAACGGAAATGGTTGCCCCGCTCTGGCGGTCGGCGGGGTGGAGGACCATATGCACCTTCTGCTCGGGTTGGGGCGAACCGAGACGGTCGCCAGAGTAGTCGAAATGGTCAAGACCAGTTCGTCAAAATGGGTGAAGAGGCAGGGAGAGGAACTTGCGGCTTTCTACTGGCAAGGTGGATACGGCGCATTCTCGGTGAGCCCGACACACGTGCAAGCGGTTGTCCGGTACATTTCCCGGCAAGAGATTCACCACCGCACGGTGAGTTTCCAGGATGAATTCCGGGGGCTTTTGCGGCGGTACTCGATGCATTTCGAAGAAGAGCGTGTGTGGGAATGATCCCGCCACCCGGCCCGGCAAGGCCTGAAGGGCCGACACAGCTCAGCCCGCGGGCAACGCCCCGGGCGTGGAAGGCCTGGCCGTTGTTGGAGCCCTGAGGTTGCAGGCGAATAGAGAAATCGTCGCCCGGGCCTCCGACCCGGGCTCTGTTGTTTCGCCCCGTCGGGGCTGGGTGCCGACACCCTCCCCCCTCGGCTTTCCCCCTTTGGCGGCCTTGTGTATCCTTATCTAAGCATTTGCGCGTGTTTTTCCGCCCGTTTTCCGGGTTGACACCATCATTTCACCGCCGTTCACGAAGGAGCCATCATGCCAGCGAAGGCGAAGAGCAAACCCAGCAAAGTCCGCGTCGGATTCATCGGTTCCGGCGGCATCGCCCGTCACTACATGGGCCTGTTCACGAAGCACATGGCCGACGACGTCGAAATCGTCGCGATCTCCGATTCAAGCGAAGCGGCGCTTGCGCTCGCTGGAGACCAGTTCAGCATCGCCAAGCGGTTCAAGAACTACAAGGACATGCTCAAGATCAAAGAGCTTGACGCCGTATGCGTCTGCACGCCGAACTACCTGCACGCGCAGCCGACGATTGACGCGCTGGCGGCGGGCAAGCATGTCATCGTGGAAAAGCCGATGGCCATGAACGCGACCGAGGCCGCGGCGATGGTGAAAGCCGGCAAGGACAACAAACGTGTCCTCGTCATAGGATTCCAGTACCGCTACGCACCGGCCGCGCAGGTGATCAAACGCGCGATTGACGAGGGGCAGTTCGGCAAGGTGCTGTTCGCGCGGTGCCAGGCGCTGCGCCGCCGGGGGATACCCAACTGGGGTGTGTTCACGCGCAAGGACCTGCAGGGCGGCGGCCCCATGATTGACATCGGCGTGCACATCATCGAAGTGGCGCATTACCTCATGGGCAGCCCGAAGCCGGTGTCGGCATTCGGCTCGACGTACACCTACATCGGCGACAAAGAAGAGAAAGCCAAAGGCGTTGCCTGCGGGTGGCCGAACTGGGACTACAAGAACTACACCGTGGAAGACCTCGCCGTGGGGCTGATCAAGTTCGACAACGGCGCGACGCTTTCCGTGGAGGCATCCTTCGCGGCGCACATCGAGAAGGATGTGTTCAGCTTCACCCTGATGGGGGAGAAGGCTGGCGCGCAGTTTGAACCGCTGATGCTGTTCAAGGACGAGGCGGGCGTGATGGTGAACGTCACCCCCACCTACGTGGGCGGACAGGATGGCTTCCTCACCAAGCTGCAGGACTTTATTGAGTGCGTGAAAACCGGCAAGCAACCGCAGGCGCCTGGCGAGCACGGGCTCATGGTGCAGCAGATCCTCGACGGCGTGTACCGTTCCGCCGAAACCGGGAAGGTTGTGACGTTCAAATAACCGCCCCGTCACCGCGTGAGAGTGAACGGAAAACCGCACGTGCTCGGGATGGTGCGAGCGGTTTTCTGTTTTTTCCGGGGGGGCGACTGGACCCGGTGTGCGGTCCGCGAGTGACGGGCGGAAACCGACCGGTGTACCGAGAAGCGGCGCCGGTGCGTCTCGATACATCGAACAGGGAACGCCGCTTCGCTTCCGTTCCTTCTCCGTTCGCCACTCGACGACCGGCCTACGTCATTCCCCGGCAGGCACCTGCTCCGCCCGGTCCTTCCCCAGCCCTTTCACGTCTTCAATGACGAGGTACAGACACGGCACGAGGATGAGCGTGATGGCCGTGGCAAAGAGGATTCCATACCCGAGCGAAATCGCCATGGGAATCATGAAACGCGCCTGCCGCGACGTCTCGAAGATCATAGGGACAAGGCCGCAGAACGTGGTGAGCGATGACAGAATAATCGGGCGGAAACGGCGGATGCCCGCCCGGTGGATCGCGTCGTGCGCATCGTCGCCCTCAAGCCGGCACCGGTTGGCGTAGTCAATCATCACCAGCGCATTGTTCACGACGACACCCGCGAGGGCAACCATGCCCATCATGCTGATGAGGTCAATCGAATAGCCCATAATCAGGTGGCCAAGCAGCGCGCCGACGATGCCGAACGGAATCGCCGTCATGACGATGAGCGGCTGGCTGTAGCTGCGGAACGGAATGGCAAGGAGCACGTAGATGACGAGAAGCGCCAGCAGGAATCCCCGGTAGAGACTGTCCATGGACTCCGTCATCGTTGCCTGGCGCCCCTGGAAACTCCACGAGAGGCCGGGGAAATCGCGCACCAGTTGCGGCAGAACTTCCATCTGGAGTGTTTCAAGCACACGATTGGTTTCCTTCTCGGGAATCACGCTCGCCCGCACCGTGACGGTACGCCGCCCATCGCGCCGCGCGATGCTGGTAAAGGCCCGCCCCCGCTCCACTTCGGCGACTTCATAGAGCGGGACATCCCGACCGCCGGGCGTTCGAATCAGAAGCTGTTCCACGTCGTATTCGCTGAGGCGCTCCGATTCCGGAAGCCGGACGCGGACGGTGACCTCGTTGCGCCCCCGCTGCTGCCGCAGCGCTTCCGTGCCAAGGAACGAATTGCGCACCTGCCGCGCCACGTCCGTCGGCGTCAAACCCAGGCTCAACCCTTCCGGTTTGACGCGGAAGCTGAGTTGTTGCTTCCCCGGGCTGTACCCGTCGTCAATGTCCCTGGTCTGGGTGAAATGGGCAAGTTTCCGAGCAAGGTCGCGGCTGGCCCCGGCGAGCACATCGATATTGGAATGCGTCAGTTCCACGGTTACCGAGGAGCCTCCTCCCGGGCCGCCGCGGTCCGACTCGAATTTCAGTGACTGAAGGCCCGGTATCTGGCCTGTCTTTTCACGCCAGATGTCCGTTGTTTCACCCGTGGAAAGGGGACGAATATCGGGGTCGGTAAGGTAAATCGCCACTTCGACGACGTTTTCGTTGATGTTGGCGTAAATCCCCTGCACAAGTGCGTCGCCGTATTCCGCCCGGATTTTCTCCGCGCTTGCCACGAGCCGGTCGCGTACGGCAATCGCGCGCTGGAAAGGGCTCCCGTACGGAAGCGTTGCCGTGACGTACGCGCGGTCGGATTCCACCTTCGCCATGAGGACTATGCCCATTCGGCCGCTGGCGGCGTACGCTACCATTATTATCAGCACGGCAAGAAAAATCGCTATTGTCAGGTATCTCCGGCGGAGAGCCTTTTCGACGAACGGGTCGTAAACGTTGTTGATGAACCGGTACAGCCCGCCGCTGACTTTTTGTTGGAACTCAGCCACTCGGTGCATGGCGCTTCCCTCGCGCGCGGCGAGAGAGCGCGCGAGCTGGGCGGGAAGGATCAGAATCGGTTGAATCCAGGCGATCAGCGTCGTGAAGATGACCACGAACGGTACAACGCTCCACATCTTGCCGATCCAGCCCGGCATGAACAGGAGCGGAACGAACGACGCGATGTTGGTGAGCATGCTGAACGCAATGGCCAGGTTGACTTCTCGTACGCCCTGCACCGCCGCATCGAGAACGTCCATACCCCGGCGGCGGTACTCGTAGATGTTTTCCCCCGCAACGATCGCGCTATCAACGCACAGGCCCAGCGCCATGATGAAGGCGAACATGCTCATCATGTTGATGGAGACGTTCAGCGTCGGCATGAACAGGATGGTACCCAGAAACGCGGTGGGGATGGCCATCGTAACCCACAGCGCAAGCTTCGGTGCAAGAAACAACCCGAGTACCAGCAATACGAGGATCAGACCGGACACGGCGTTTCGGAGGAGGAGGTCGAGGCGCTGACGATAGGTGACACTCTGGTCCATGCGAAATGCGTAATGCACGCCGGGAGGGAAATCCGCCGCAATTTCGTCCAGCGCTTCATGCGCTGCGTTAGACACGCCGATGGGGGTCTGATCGCCCACGCGATAGACGTCCACATTGACAGCCAGTTGCCCGTCGAATGTCGCCAGGCGATTGCTGTCCTCGAACCCTTCGCGCACCTCGGCGATATCGCTCAGGCGCACGACGACGCCGGAGGGTGTGGTGATGATCGGGATGGCCCCGAATTCGCGGGCCCAGTCGCGCCGCTCCTTGACGCGAAGGAGGATCTCTCCCGCGTCACTCCTGATGCTTCCGCCCGGCAACTCAACCGCTACCTGTCGGATTGTCTGGGCAACCTGCGCCAGCGTGAGGTTGTACCGCCGAAGGTTTTCCCGCGAAACATCCACGTGGATTTCGTAATCGCGCACCCCGCTGAGATCAACCTGGGTAATCCCCGGTTTCTGCAGCAGTTTTTCGCGCACGAACTCGGCAGCATCACGCAGGACCCAGTCGTCAACATCTCCGTAGATGAGAATCGCCAGCACGTTCCGCCGCGAGATTGCCAGCGCTACCTGGGGTTTTTCGGCGTCCTGGGGAAATGTGGAGATGCGCTGTATTGCCTGCTGGATATCTTGGTACACGCGCTGGGCGTCCGCGCCTTCTTCGATTTCCACCGAAACCGAGCCAGAGCCTTCCGCGGCCGTTGCTGTGATCTGTTTGATCCCGTCTATCCCGCGGATTGCCTCCTCCACCACGAGGATGATGCCCTGTTCCACCTCCTCCGGGCTCGCGCCGGGATAGGGCACCCGGATATCCACCCGGTCGAGTTCGAACTCCGGGTACACCTCCTGCTTGATCCGATACGCGGCGACAAGCCCCCCGATGATGAACACAAGCATGAGCAGACTTGCGGTGACTCGATTGTGCACCATCCACGCAAGCGGTCCGGTGTGCTGTACCGGCGGGAACCTGTTCTCCGGGCTGTTCACCGGCTCGTCCCCCTCGTGGCGTTGCGCGCCGGCGGTTCCTCCCGTGTGCGAAGCGGCTGGCCTTCCACCGCGGCGCTGAGGTCGGTGGTTACGATGCGTTCCCCTTCCCGCACGCCGCCGGTGACATAGACAGCATCCGGGCTTTTCAGGGCGATGGTTACGGGCCGAATCTCGAGGCGGCTGCTGTCATTCATGATCCACACGCGGTCGCCTTCACGAAGGAGGTCCCGGCGGATTTTTGCGGCTGACGGCACCGGATTGCCGCGTATGGCAACCCGCACGTACGAGCCAACCAGCAGGGAGGGTTTTCCCTCGTTGTTCCGCGTGAGCGCAAGCGGATCGGGCACGGAGATAAGCACGCGCGCCATGCGGCCCTGTTCCTCCAGATCGCCCGCTACCCGTGCCACGTATCCTTCCCGGACGACGCCGCTGCCCCATTCAACATCGTTGGAGATGACTGCCGGCGAACCCTTCCCTGTCGCGGATCGCGGAACACTGATCCACCGCAGCTGGTTCACCGGCACGGACGCCATCACCCAGTACTCATCCGTGCCCATGAGCGCAGCCAGCGGCGCGTTGGCGGAAACTCGCGCTCCGACGTTGACATACGACACCTTGACGACCGCATTGAATGGAGCGGAGACACTCGTGCGGCGCCGATTCAGCCGCGCCTGCGCCAGTGCTGCTTCTGCTGACGCCAGAGCAGCCCGCGCCGTTTCCAGCTGCGGCTGACGGAGCGCAAGCGCTCTCTCCGCTTCCCCGCCTTGCTGCCCCAGAAGCTCAAACTCGCGCCGCGCTACCGCCTGTTTCCCCATCTCGGTTGCAAGCTCGCTGCGCGCGCGGGTGACCTCCGCCGCAGCGCGTTCTACCGCAAAATCGTAGTCCGCCGGGTCAATCTGCACGAGGAGTTGCCCCTTGCGGAGTCGGCCGCCCGGGATGAGCTCGGGGCTGATATTCAGGACCTCGCCGGCCACCGGCGCCGCAACCTGAACCTCCTGCGCGGGCTCGACCGTTCCCATTGCTTCAATGGTGACCACGTGTTCCGCGAAGTGGAGGGTATCTACCTCAACGAGGCGCGCGTTGACCGGCCGCTGGCGCCGTTCGGCCCTCGGGGCGGTTTTCATGAGATAGTACGCGACGAGTGACGCCGCGATGACGATCGCCAGTGGGACCACCGCCCGCAGAATCCTCCTGTCACCTTTCTGCGGGATGGGTGTCGGTGTGCTGCTATCTGCCATCTTGTTCCGTTTCCTGCGAAGAGGCTCTGGTCACCGCGAGCCTGTGGGCGGTCCGGGGCGGGTCAGCTCCCAGCCGCCGCTGAGGGCTCTGTAGAGGGCGATGCGGTTTTCGATGAGCGCAAGCTGCGCTCCGAGATATGAGATTTCCAGCGCCTGATGTGTCTGCTGGGCTTCAAGGACGCGGGTGTACTCGGTAACGCCCTGCAGATAGTTGTCGCGGGCACGATTGATCACCTCAGCCGCGAGGGTAAGCTGCTGCCGGAGGCTGGTCACGTATTCCTGTTGCCGGCGCTCCGTGGCGATGGCGTTTTCGACTTCGCTGAGGGCATCGAGCACGGTCTGCCCGTACGCAGTAAGGCTTGCCGACGTTGCGGCCCGTGTCCGCTCTACCTCCGCTTTGCGCCTTCCACCGTCCACCAGAGGCATGGCGACATTGGCCGCGAGGGACGCCAGCCAGTTGGAAAACAGGTCCGTGACGGATTCCGCGGAGGTATTTGCTCCGGCGGAGAGGGTGATCCGGGGGTAACGGTCGGCAATCGCGGCGGCGGTTCGGCGATCTGCGGCCATCACCTCAAAAAGTGCTTTGCGGACGTCCGGCCGCCGCTGGATGAGGTCCGCCGGCACACCCGCCGCAGGCATTGGCGGAAGGTCTGGAAGATCGGGAGTCGGACGAAAGGCAATCGCGCCGGGGTTCTGGCCCAGCAGAACGGCGAGGCGGTTGTAAAGGACGGCTCTGTTCGCTTCCCCGCGCGCAATGTCGCCGCGACGAGCTTCAACGGCCTGTCGCTGGCGTAATACATCCTCCGCTTTTGATTGCCCCTGCTGGAACCGAAGGGTAACCAGTTCAAGCATTTCCTCGTTCGATCGAAGCTGGCGACGCAGGACTGCGGTTTCCGCCTCCTGTCTGGAGATGCGGAACCACGTGGTGGCTACCTGAGCCGAAAGGGTGACGGCAGCCGTGCGAACGTCTTCAGCGGACGCCCTCGCATCCAGCAGGGAAGCGTCGGAAGTCGCACGTACGCGCCCCCAGAGATCCACTTCGTAGCTCGCCGCGGCACCGAGAGAGAATTCCGCGTCCGTGCCGTCCGTGGCGACGTTGCCGGTATGCTGTCGCGTCAGTTCGGCCCCGGTGGAAAGAGACATGTTCGGGTAAGCACCCGCCCCCTCACGCCGCGCCGCGGCTTCCGCCTGCGCAAGACGGAACCACGCCCCCCGAAGGGAAAGATTGTCGGCAAGAGAGCGCTCAACGGCTTCGTTCAGCGCCGCGTCTCCAAAACTTTGCCACCACCGTTCCGCCGCGTCCTGCGTTCCTGCGGCGGAAAACTCAGCCGGGGGAGCAACCGGTGGGGCGATACCCGCGGGTTTTGGGCCACACCCTGCGATCAACGCGGCTGGCAGCACGAAATACGCGACTACGCTGTTTTTTGCGCGACAACCAGTCACTCGTCACCTTTCTGCGCGTCCTCGACACATCACAGAACTGTTTTCGCCAGTAATGCGCCGAGGTCGCGCAGTTTCGTTCGTGCCGCATCGTCCGGCTTGCCGCGCACGAGCAGCGTCTGGCCGACCTGTTTGAACCTGAACGAGCGGCAGATCTTTTCCACGCTTGTGGAGGCTGACCCGCCGCCCCCGTGCGTGATGAAAATGGCACAGGGCTTGTCGTCCACCTGACCCTGCGTCGGGTAGAACGTGCGGTCGAAGAAATCCTTGAGCATCCCGGCCATGTAGCTGAAGTAGTCGGGTGAGCCGAAGCAGACGCCGTCGCAGGCCAGCAGATCAGACGGCCCGGCTTCCGCGGCACTTTTTACCACTGCGTCCGCACCCGCAACCGACCGGATCCCCTCGGCCACGATTTCCGCGGCAGCCGCCGTGTTGCCGCCCATTGAGTGGTACACCACGAGCACGGTTCTCGCCATGGAACACCTCCCTGTGGTGGACTGTGAACAGCCGTTGAACATGGGGAATTTACACACGGCGGCGTACCGGGGTCAAAAGGTGGCACGACACACGGTTCACCATTGCATCGGAGACCGGACGGGGCTTTCCGACGGGCTCACCAGCCGGCCCGGCCGGCCGGGGTTCTGTTTCAGAGGTCTCGCACGGAAAACCGCGCCTTCCACATCCGGGTCTGGTGGCGTAGTTTTCAGGTCGCCGGCCGCTCTGCCGGGTTCTTCCACCTTACCTCGGAGAATCACCATGGAAACTCCGTTCCGAGTCCTTGAAATCGGCACGACGCCGCAATTGCTTATTGATGACTACGCCGTAGAGGACGTCTGGATGATCCGGCGGTCGCCCGAGGAACCCGTGAAGTACCTCGGCAACCCCATTTTTCCCGCAGGTGATACCGTTATCTACGACGAGGAAGAAAAGCTCTTCAAGATGTGGTACGGTATCGGCGTCCCCGGAACCTTCGAGGCCAAGGGCGCCTGCGCCGTTTCGGCCGACGGACTGCACTGGGAGAAGCCGGAGCTGGGGCTGGTTGAGGCCGACGGATCCAAAAGGAACAACCTCATTGAAACAACGGGGTTCGGTTCTGTGTTGAAGGACCCGCATGAGCCTGACCCCGCCCGCCGTTATAAGATGATGACGAAGCGCGCGGGAACGCCTGAGTCGGAAGGCAGGGCTTTCGCGGCATTCTCACCCGACGGAATTCACTGGAAAGACCACCCGGGCGAGAAATCCATCCTCCGGGCGTCCAATGATGGCAACGGAATGGTGCTTCGGGATGACTGTACCGGCAAATACATCAACTTTCGCCGCACGACGGTTCTCGCGGGCGGAAGGGGAGTGCTGCCGGAGGATATCGGGTTCCCCGACCCCCGGGTAATGAAAGGCGCGGGCGGGGACAGGCTCGGGGTTCCCGAGGGGATAGGGTTCCCTTCCGAGGATGACTTCGAGGCGTACGAGGAGGCGGACGAGTATATCCACCGCTATCTGCGGCCGGCACCCCACGTGCACACACGGACGCTGCGCATCTTCAGGGACACGCATGAAGGACTCGGGTGCAATCGCCGGATCGCGCGGTCGGAAAGCAACGACTTCCTCCACTGGACCGAGCCTGAAGTCGTCATACGTCCCGATGAGCTTGACCCGCCACGGCTCTACTCGATAAGCGTCGCCAAGTATCTCGGGATGTACATCGGGCTTCTGGAGCTGTACGATTCATGCGGGAACCGGCGCGCGCCGGGCACTCCTCAGGAATCTGACACCATCGACATCCAGCTCGTGTTCAGCCGTGACGGGTGGAGGTGGGAACGCCTTGCGAGCCGGCCCGTGTTCATACGCCGGGGCGTCATTGGCGCGTTCGACTGCGGGATGCTTCGTCCGGTCAACCCCCCATTCATGGTGTTGGGCGATGAGATTCGGATCTACTATTACGGCCACGGAAGCAGCCACAACATTCCGTCGTCAAATCAGGGCCTGGGCGTCGCCCGGCTGCCGAAGGAGCGATTCGTCGCGCGCGTGGCGGGAGATGAAGTCGGTGCCCTCATCACCAAACCGTTCCGGTTGGAGGGCGGATATCTTCAGATCAACGCGAACGCCGCGAAAGGGTTGATCAAGGTCGAGGTGACGGACCCCTTCGGGAATCCCATCGAAGGATTCAGCGCTGAGGACGCTGCGGAAATACGGGAAAACGGGTTCCGCATGCCCGTGCGTTGGACGTGCGGGAAACGGCTTTCAGAAATCGCCGGGCGGGTCATTCGGTTGCGGTTCTATCTCTACCGGTCGAGGTTGTACTCGTTTGTGGTGGACGCAGGGAGGTAGGTCTGCAGAGAGGGGCAGGGGGACGTGCAGCACGCCCGGGCGATGTTTCGAGCGGCAGCGGCGTTGAAGGATCTCTTCCTTCAGAACGGGCGCCGCCCCGTGCGTTGTCGCGTTACTCGTACCCCGCCCTCGGCAGCGTGAAGCCGCCGTCGACTTTGAGCACGGAACCTGTAATGTATTCCGCTTTCTCCGAGGCAAGAAACGCCACCGCATTCCCTATCTCCTGAATCGTGGCGAGGCGGCGCCACGGCAATCTGGCGCCTTCACGGGCGATATCCTCTTCCGAACTCCACTTCCGCTCGCCCGGCGTATCTACCCAGCCCGGCTCAACGACATTCACCCGGATACGATGTTTCGCGAGTTCAGCCGCGAGAGTCATCGCCAGGGCATGTCCGCCCGCCTTGGCAATGTTGTAATCCGCGCAATTGGCGTACGGGAACGGCACATGGACGGAGCTGACGAACACCATCGCGCCGCCGGTATTCTGCCGAACCATAAGCCTTGCCGCCGCCTGCGCCGTGTGGATGACGCCCCACAGGCTCACGTCGAGGGTGTGAGCGATTTCCTCAACGCTCAAATCCACAAACGGTTTCCGCACACTGTCCGCCGCGTTGGAAACGAAGAGGTGGAGGCCGCCGAAGTGCTCCACCGTGCGGGCGAACATGGCATCCACCGCCTCCCGGTCCCTGACATCCGCCATTGCGGTGACCGCCCGAACGCCGAAATTGCGGCACCGCTCCGCCACAGCTTTGGCCTCGTCCCCATGGGAACGGTAATTGACGACGACACTCCAGCCGTCCGCGGCGAGCGCTTCGGCACACCCTCGTCCGATCCCCCGCGACGCTCCTGTAACCAGCGCAACCTTCTCCTGTGTTCGCATTTTCTTCCCTCTTGGCGGATGTCGAAGGGGTCAGAAACGAAACAAGCCCCGTATCTTGAAGATGCGGGGCTTTGTACCTGGACAAACCGGTTATCAGGCGGCGGTTTTCTTTTCCACTCGCCCGCTTTTGATGCACTGCGTGCACACGCGCACATGCTTGGAAGTACTTCCGACCATCACGTGGATGCGCTGGAGGTTCGCCTTGAAGAGCCGTTTACGCCGGTTGTTCGCGTGGCTGACCGTATTACCCCGCTGGAAGCTTTTGCCGCAAAGTTCGCATTGATACGCCATGAGTGAAATCCTCGGTTCGGCACGGAGATCGGGTTTTCAGAAAGATTTTAATAATAGAACGGGGAACGCCTCTTGTCAAGTCCCGGGCGAGCCATGTCGGGGGCCGGCAGGCACGAAGGTTGACCCTGTGCGGGCCTGGCGCTACCTTTTCATTGAGTTTTTGTCGGTTCGCCTCCTCGCGGGGAGAGATGTCATGCATACCTGGGGTGTTGCCGTTCTTCTTATGGTGGTGACGTGGGTGGTCCTTGCCGGGTTGCCTGGCGCGCCGGTTCAAAGCCTCGCGGGGAAAGTGATCCTTGCCACCGGTTTTTTCGTGATCGGCGTCGGTTTCTACCTCCTCAGCATCGGGCCGGTTGACAGCGTTCAATCCATGACGTGGGCACCCCTTGCCCTTGTGGCCGGCTTCTGTGTGATCGTTCCGCTGGGGCTCCTCTATCACCGCCGCGCACCAGGGTCAGAAGAAGGCGCGGAAAAGAAACCCCGCCTGTAACTTCGGGGCGCTTAGCTCAGTTGGTTAGAGCGTCTGCCTTACAAGCAGAAGGTCGCTGGTTCGAATCCAGCAGTGCCCATTACTTTTACCAGATTCGCACGCGCGGTCGCGCCTTGCCAGCACGAGTCGCGTTATTCAGATGGTCGAGGTTCGGCGCCTGAATCCGGAGAGGAAGCGCAACGCCGCGAGAAGTCGAGCACTCGTTCGATAATCTGGACGGCATCTTCGACGATTGGTTCGAGTTCCCTGGCTGCGTCCGCCGGAACGTCGCCGTAGGCTCTCAGCTTCCGGGGACGGAGATCTTCCAGCGTCTCCCAGATACTGGACATAATCCCCGAGACGTGGCGACTGACCGAGCGTTCCGCAGGGGACACCCCTGCGCGGTCCGCAAAACTGACAAGCCTCTCGTGCAGTTCGTCACACAACTCCACCAGCGCGCGAATCTGGTCATCCGAGTACTCATCGGCGAAACGTGTCATCCGGTTTTCGGAGGTCTCAGTCAGCAGCCTCCTGCAGAAGAGGACCTGGTCTTCCGCATACCGGAGCGAGGAACCTACTATTCTCCGGTGATTTTCGGAGAGAGGAATCTGCGGTTTTTTCACCGTGTGGCCTCCGTGGAAGGTGGACGCAACGAGTTTCCTACATTCTCAAGCTGCCGGATCGTCTCCCGGATTTCGTGAATCAGAGAAGCGGTCTGTTCTTCTTGCAGGCCGCGTTTCTCGGTGGCTGAGTTCAGTGCGCCGTTTGTCGCCGCAATCGTTTCGCCCAGTCGCGTCACGAGTGTGCTTCGGAAATGCCGGAAGGTTTCGTCCACCGTCCGAAGCATGGCCCACCGGAGGTTCTCGGCGTTCGAAATGACGAGGTCTTCAAGCTGGTTGTTGAGACGTGTCTGGAGGCGGCGCCGGCGCACCTGTTCAGGGAGGAACCTGTCCCAGAACCCTTCCGGGATGGGGCTCAGCGACGTGGACCAGGTCCGCGCGATCCAGTAGGGCTTCTGCACGATATCGAACGTGATCGCTTTCCCTGCTGGTTGGTAGGGGACCTCAAAAATGCTGGCGGCTGCTTTCCTCACGGATTCGACCAGGTCTTCCGCCCTGCTCTGGTGCGGCGTCAGCACGGCGTCGATCTCTTCATGCAGGAAGGCACTGGTCTGGCCGACTTTCTGTTCGAAAAAGACGGGAATCGCTTCTGCGAGCGCATCCCGCGCGTCGTTTTCCGCCTGTTGGGTATCTGCGTTACGGGCAAGGGCGCCGGCAACAATTCCGCGGAAACCTGTTCGCGCCTGCGCCCGCACCGTGTCTATGTACTCCTCCAGCCTTGCCCGGGTACGCCTGTGGTCGCCTTTGAGCAGGTCATCCGCGACAAGGCGATTTCGTTCGATCTCCGTGAGCTTCTGGCGAAAGAATGCACGCTTTCTGTCGAGTTCTTCCGCGGGGAGCTGCAGACTTCGCAGCATAAGTCGAAACTGAGCCAGTGCCTCCTCGACCACGTCGGCCGCTTTGTGCCGGACCGCCTCTGAAAGGGCTGCTTTCTTTTCCGAGGCGAGGAACCGGGAAAGGTGCCGCTCGACCCGGTACATGCCGCTCCTCTCCCAGAGATCGGCATCGGCATTCTGGCGGGCATTCAATCCCATCTGCGCGGAAACCGGAAAAATCGGATGGGCATCAGAGAACCCGAGTTTGTCCGCAAGCACCGATTTCAGGAAGCCTGTGGCTTCGCGCACATCGGCTTCCGTATGGTAGTCGATCTTGTTCAGCACAACGAAGAGCCTGTTGATGCGGCGCTTGACCTGCCGCACAAACTCAACCTCCACTTCGGTGATGGGCGGGTCTGCCGACACAACGATCATTGCGGCATCGCACTGCGGGAGAAAGTTGAGCGTTGCTTCGGTGTTATGCCGGTGGGTGGATCCGATGCCGGGAGTATCTATCAGAACCACGCCCTGCCTGAGGATCGGGGCGCTGCTGAAGACGTCCACCTGAGTTACTCCCCGCGCGTTTTTCGGATTGCCACTTTCCGTGACAAACTGAGCGATGAATTCCCGAATTGCGGCCGCATCCTCCGCTTCGAACGCGCGGGGCGGCACGCCGTTGTCGAAATAGACCAGCGCACGCCTTGTTTCTCCTGCGCGAATGAAGGTGGGAATCGCCGTGAGCGGAACCACTGAGGAAGGGAGAATCGCTTCCCCCAGCAGCGCGTTCAGGAGGGTGCTTTTGCCACGCTTGAACTGGCCGAGTACGGCGAGGTGAAATCGCTCCTCGGTGAAGCGGGTCTTCAGTTCCGTGATTGCGTCGGAACACAGCTTGAATTCTGGTCCCGCAGTGCCAAGGATCGACAGTGCCTCATCGAAGAGCTCACCGAGGCGATTTGCGTTGGTGATATCGCCGTTCTTCCCGCCGGTGGTCTGCGGCGCCCGGACATCCGATTCAGGCAGACACACTGTTGCTCCTCCCGTTGTCGTGCTGTCGGCAGGAGTCATCAGCCCGGCAAGCCCGGGCGGCGCGGGGACTCCATCCCCTCACGTGGCCGGAGAGTCTGCGCCTGTTTTCGGGGCACAGCGCGCAAGTTGTTCCGTCAGGGGTGCGACGGAATCCTTCAGGCAGTCGCCGGAGAAAGAACCGGCAAATCGCGTCCTCGCCAAAGGAACCAGAGCGTGCCCGCCAGACCGAACGCGGAGGCACTGATGAGGTTCACCGCAGGTGATATCATCCAGAGGAACGCCCCGCCGAATGCCGCGAGCGACACGACGGAGTCTCTCAGCAGGTAATACAGGCCGAACATCCCTGCCTTGGCACCTTCCGGCGCGAGATCCATGATCAGCGCCTTTCTGGTCGGTTCGCCAAATTCCTTCAATCCGCGCAGGATGAATGCGCCGACGAGCGGGAGCAGCGAATGGCTGAACAGAAGCGCCACGGGAAAAAGCGTGAAGTTCACGAAGGTGATTACGACGAAAGGCTTTTTTCCGCTCCTGTCGGCGAAGTATGCGACGGGAACATAACACAGCACTGCAGTCGCCATTTCAATCGTGGTGAGAAGGCCGAATTCGATCGCGCTGACGGGATTGGCGATCACCTTCATGCACCAGATAACCACGAATGCGTAGGGAATCTGCTCGCAAAACCTGACCAGGATATCAGAGACGAGGAGGTTCCGGAGGTCCGCGTTCATCAGACCGATGAGGCGGAACGGGTTGCCGGAGAGGGGAACCGAAGCCTCTTCTCTTTTGTCCTCAATCAGCAGTTGCTGCATCACCATCGCCACGGCAGCAAAAACGAATGCGGCGACGAATGCCGCCCTCACGCCCTCGCGTTCGCCCCAGAGCGCGATGAATGCACCGCCTACCAGCGGGCCCAGCGCCATGGGAATCCGGCGCACGAGGGAGTGCATCGAAACGCCCATCGTCCTTTTGTTTTTGGGCAAAACAACCGCGACGAGGCCCATCGTTGCCGGGAGGGAGATTGCGGTCCATGAAAGGAAAAAGAATGCGCCGACGATCACCGCTTGCCAGACCGGGATGAAGATCACGACGCAATACCCGGCCATCGCCATGAGGTTGAACACGATCAGGGCGCGTTTCGTGCCGATCCGGTCGGCGAGGTATCCGCCCGGGAATGAGTACAGGGCCGAAAGGAGGTTGTCCAGCCCGTTCAGGAGGCCGACGGAAAGGACCCCTCCGCCAAGAGCGAACAGGTAGATCGGCAGGAATCGTTCGGCCATGCGCTCGCCCATGCCGACTAGCACCACCATGCTCAACACGCCGATGATACTTCGTTTCAGGCCGAGAAAATCGGCTGCTTTTCTGATCGCCGCCATTTCAGGCGCCTTTCGGATTGAGAAGCGGTTGGTCCGTCCGCAGGACGATATGCCCTGTTGAGGCGGGACTACCCGTTCTCTTCGGAATATGCCTCCCGCGCCAGCGCGCCCCCAACACCCGTTTCGCGCCGATGCTTTGTATTGGCCACATGATGATTACTCTTCTCCAACGTCCTCTTCTTCTTTCGGGGGAAGCACCCTGCGTCCAGCAGGTTCCACGGAAACCGGTTCTGCTTCGGGGAGGAGATGCCGCGGCATGAAGGCCGCATTCGCGATAAGCGTCGGAATGACGGCGCTGGCAATGACTGTCGCCACAAGGAACGAGTATTGCGATTGCGTCACGATGCCGTGACTGAATCCGTAGAGTGCGGAAATCGTGCCGAACGTCAGACCGGTAGACATCATGAGTGTGTAATACCACCGTTCGTTTTTGTCTGTTCTGAATCCCGAAACAACCGGCAGAAGCCCGAAGATCTTCGAGATGGTCTTGGCGGACAGGAACACGATGAACACAGCTGGCGCCCCGATGAGCGCGGGAAGCGCGACCAGAGAACCGGCACGCAGGAAGTAGAACGGTGTCAGAAACCCCACCGTGAGCGTACGGAGCCGGCGCATGAAATGGGCATCGTCGGAGGTGAACTCGGCAAGAACCATGCCGGCGATATACGCCGGAAGCACCGCTTCACTGCCGGACCAGAGGGCGAGGGCACCGAGGGCGAAGAGAACGAACACAATCCATTTGGTGCGGATTGCCGCCGTTCTGTGGCCATAATGACGCGTCAGAAAGGACGTTGCGTATGGCAGAATGAAAAAGACCACCAGGCACCCGCCGACGAACACAAACGTTTTGTACGTGAAAGGGGCGAAAATCAGGCCAAGGGCAAGCACCGTTCCGAGATCGTTGACGAAGCAGGCACCCAGAATCCCCTTCCCGAACTCCGTCCTGTTGAATCCGGTTTCCAGCATGACTGCGTAGACTACTGCCATCGAGGTGGTGGAGAGGGCGATTCCCGCCAGCAGGCTGGCCCGCAAATCCCACCCCAGTCCGTAATGTGCCACCAGGGCACAGCCGACAAAGGGCGCCAGAAAACCGACAAATCCGACGATAGATACTTCCCTGAGCTTGGTCTTCATCACTTCCGGTTCGAGTTCCGCACCCGCCAGAAACGTGAGAAGCACGGCGCCGGAGGACGCGAGGAATTTGAGCCATTCTTCGTTGTTCGGAAACGATTCAGCGCCCCAGAAATGTGTGATTATGGCTGCCGCAGCCACTCCCATACAGATTTCCATCAGCGCGATGGATACTTTCAGGTGGTTTGCCAGCACGGCAGAGATAACCGCCAGGAAAAGCCAGACGGCGGCATGGGTGAACAGGGTTTCCATGAATCGACCTCTCAGAGGATGGCGATGGACAAAAAAGAACCGCCAGAACGCGGGAAAGAAAAAACTCCCGCCGGCCAGTACTCGGCTGCAGGAGTCATCAGTCCACCGTTCGCGGACGGTTCAATCGGGGAACTCCATCCCCGTATGGAATGTACGCAGGCCGAGAACCGCGGGCAATGATTTCTCACGGTTGGAGCGTATCGTGCAGACCTTGACAGTTTGCCCGGCACGCGATACACTTTAATTGCACGCAGGCGCGAATCGACGCATTCAAGATGCCACGCAGAAGCGACGGGAGAATCCGTATCGCACGATTGTGATGAGAGTTACGACGAGTGTTTCCGATGAAAGCCCTGTCCGGGCACAAGCGGAAGAGCATTGAAAGAGTTGTTCGTCGCGTGGTTTCACAATCGTCGGGTTCCTCCGCCTTGCAGGTATTATGAGCCGAGCCGGTTCAGGGTGGAACCTCTGAACGTCTCGGCTCTTGGTGTTTTATGGATCTCCTCCGCGGTTTCCTGATGCCTTCCCCGAGACAGGCAATGCTGGTCGGAGCAGTGTTGTCGTTCTGCGCCGCCGGGTCGGCGTCGGCGCGCTGGGAACTGATTCAGGCGGATATGTCAGGCGTGGTGGCGGAGTGGTCGTCGCCCGTGGTGCGGATTGACACGGTGGTTGTGGCGGGGCAGCGTACTCTCCAGCCGGTGCTTGAGGATTGCTCGGCGGACGGCGAACCCGGCTCGCCAGCCATTCCGAAGGCAGGTGCGTTGATCGCGGTTCCCGATGGGGCGCAAGCGTCGGCCGCAGCAGCGGCGGGAGAATGGGAGACGCGGTCCGGGCTGCTCAGTCCCGTCCCGTCGCACGAGCTCCGAGAGGACGGGCTGGGGTACCGCCGGGTGTTCGAGATCCGCCCGGAGGCGTATTCCGCGCAGGACATGGGAACGGACCTCGTATCGCTTGAACCGGCCGGCGAAGCCTACGGCGCACATCTGGTGCGGATCGTTGTGCATCCGGTCCGGGCGAACGTTACCGACAAACGCTTCGCGATCACCCGTTCGGTGCGCGTTCGGGTGCAGTTCACGTCGCTTGAAACCCCGAGCCTGCGGGAGTTCATTCCTTTGCCTTCCGTCTGGGAAGGAGCCGTACTGAACGCCGCAGCGCACAACGCGCTCCATCGGGCGAGCGGTGGCGCGGCGGACCGTGTCGGGAGGGTTGCGGAGACCAGCCCGTTTGCCTCCGGGGTGTGGTTGCGGGTTGTCGTTGATGCGGACGCGATGTACAAGATCACCGCGGCCGCACTTGCTGAAGCGGACAGCCGCTTTCGAAATGCGGCGGCGGAAAGGCTGGCGCTGTACGCCGGAAGCGGGCGGGAACTCCCCCTGGATCCGCAGAAACCTCGTCAAAATGCACTCCGACCGGTTCGCCCGATCGTCGTGGATGCGAATGGCGACGGGGTGTTCAACGGAACTGATTACCTGCTGTTCTACGGCCGCAGCCCGTCAGGATGGGATCTCGATTACCAGACGCTGGATCCGGTGTATGCGCTCAACCATTACACGTACGAAAACGTCTACTGGCTCACCATATCGCCGGCGGCCTCCGTGCGCGCGGAGGTTCGCAGCGGAGCAGTGAGCGACCCGTCGCTTCCGGTAATTGAGCGTTTCCCGTATCGCTTTCACGAAGAGCCTGAGGTAACGAATCTCAACGAGGAGGGTGATACTGACGGGCCGTATTCCGGTGTTGACTGGCAATGGGATCAGCTTGCGCCGCAAGCTTCGCGCGTGCTGCAGGTGGCGCTGCTGGACGTTGCCGGGGACACGGTAGGGGTCCGCGTGGGGCAGTTGCGGCAGTTCTCGGCGTACGGGTCGTTGCAGGTAAAGGTCAACGGCGTGGTGGAGCCCCTTGTTGACCAACGACAGACTTCCACGTATGCGTGGTGCACCGGGTATGCGCCGGTGATCACGCCGGCGGCGCAAGTCAGCCTTCCAGTCGAAATCCGCAACGCGAGCACCGGGTATCCGATCATTCTGGACTACTACGAGATTGCCTACTGGCGAAGATTCGTGGTGCGGGGGAGCAGTTTTGCCTTTGTATTGCCGCCGTTGCGCAGTGCAGTCCCATCAGCGCGAGTCGTAGTGCCTCTGTCGGGCGTCGACCGGACGCAGCATCGTCTTTTTGAAGTGAGTGACGACAGTGGCCTTGTGGAGTACACGCTTCCGCTGCCGGACGATCAGGGGATTACGCGAGTGGAACTCCGGCAATCGGGGCTGATCGAGCGCAAATACCTTGTGGTTGCTGAATCGGACTGGAGAACTCCGCTCCGGATGGAACCGAAAACCAGTGCGACCAATCTGCGGGGTCGCACCGCGGGGGTGGACTACGTCGTCATAACCCACCCCGACTTCCAGGCAGAGGCGTCCCGGCTGGCCGATATGCGGGCGCAGAAGAATGGGTTCCGCACGGCGGTGGTGACGACGCGCGACATTTATGATGAGTTCTCATTCGGGATGTTTGATCCTGCTGCGCTGCGTGATTTCCTGCGCCACGCATTCATGAACTGGCGTGACGGCGCGGCGGACCAGGGGTTGCGGTACGCGGTGCTCCTCGGTGACGGGCAGTTTGACTACCGCAATCTGACGCGTTTCACCACCTCCACGGCGAACCCGCAGCCGGGAAACTGGGTCCCGCCCTATCAGGAGGGGCCGGTTACAACGGACGACTGGTTCGTGGTGTTTGACAACACGGGGATTGCATCCGTCAAGATAGGGAGGCTCTGCGTTCAGACGAAGGAGGAAGCGCGGGCGGTTGTCGGGAAGATTATCGCGTACGAGCGTGACCCGGAGCGCGGTGCGTGGCAGAATCGCGCCATCATGATTGCCGATGATGAGTACGACCTCGACCGGGGAATCAACTCTGAAGACTATGTGGACGACAGCGAACGAATGGCGGGTTGTCTGCGCGCGGAGACAGTAACGGAGAAGATTTACTCGCACGAACGGCAACTGAACCAGCAGATGCAGAAGCCATCCGTCAACAGGATGATTACCGACGCGTGGAGCAGGGGCGCCGCGTTGATCAACTATGTTGGCCACGGGAACCCGGTTCTTTGGGCGCACGAGCGCATTTTCACACTCGACGGCGACCTTCCCAACATTGTCAACGGGAAGCGTCTGCCGGTTCTCACGGCGCTGACGTGCAGCGCGGCCCATTTCGATGCTCCCTCGACGCAGAGCATGGCGGAAGTGCTGGTGAACATGGCGAATGGCGGTGCAGCAGCCACGGTGGCGGCCACGCGTCTTTCCTACAACACCGAGAACGTAGGGTTCAACGAGATTTTCCTCTCGCGGCTGTACGGTGGCGCGGAAGGCAGGACGCCCCGCATCGGGGACGCATTCTGGTACGCCAAGGCGCTGGCCGCGCAGAACCCGGGCTGGCTTTACCGCCAGAACGCCCGCAAATACGTGCTGATCGGTGATCCTGCACTTACGGTCGCACTTCCGGAGCTGGTGGTTCAGGTGCAGATGATGGGCGATTCGCTCCGCGCGCTTGCAGCCTCGACGCTTCGCGGATCGGTGCTGGTGCCGGGAGCGACTGACACGCTGCGAAGTTTCTCAGGATCGGCGCTGGTGAATGTATTCGACAGTGCGACCCCCATGAGTTACCAGGCCGCCGGTGGAAACACGATCCTCTACACGAAACCGGGAACGTCGATCTTCCGTGGAGTGGTACCCGTGCAAAACGGGGTGTTCACAACCGAACTCATTCTGCCGATAGAAGTGAGCTATGGCGGCACACAGGCAAAAGCGGTGGCGCAGGTATGGAATGACCAGATTGATGGTGCGGGAAGCATCGGAGGACTGGCTATTTGCAGCCGCCCGGCCGCGTCGGTTCGTGATACAACGGGACCGAGCATCGTATTCACGCGGGCAGACGATCTGAACGCCGCGGTTCCTCTGAGGGACGGTGCCGAAATTCCGAGGGGAGAGCCGGTCCGAGTATGGCTTGCGGATCCGCTGGGGGTCAATGTGAGCGGCGGTATCGGCCATCGTCTTGTGGCATACCTCAACGGCAACCGCAGCGCTCCGGTGGACCTGACGGAAGACTTCGTGCACTGGGGCAGCGCAACCACGGGCTGGGCCGACATTCTACTTTCCAACGATCTCACCGCGCAGCAGGTTGTGGTGGAGGCATGGGACAACGGGAACAATTTTGCCGCTGACTCCGTATTCCTTCGGGTGGGTCGAGGCAAGGATATTGCTGTGAGTAATGTTATCGCGTACCCCAACCCGATGGCACGGGACGGGGCATTCACCTTTGTGCTGGACGGCGTAGGCGCGTCTGCCGAGGCTGACGCGACGGTGCGGGTGTTCACCGTTGCGGGGCGGCTTGTGGATACGGTGACGAAGCTGGGAGTCACGGACGGACCTGTTGTGATACCGTGGACTCCGGCGCATCAGTTGGCGAACGGAGTGTACCTCTATCAGATTTCAATACGACGTCGTAGTGACGGGCGGACCGCCAAGGCTTTGGAGAGACTGGCCGTTGTGGGTCCGTAAGGTTTCAGGAGGAAGCGCACGATGAAGGTTGCACGATTTTCACATTTCACGGCTCTGGTTATCGCAGGTGCCTCTGCCGCCGTCGCGTTTCTGCCGTCGGTTTCGAGGGCGAACGAGAGCCAGGCCGCGGTGCTGGCGCTTCTCTTCCGACCGGGGGCACGCGAACTTGCGCTCGGTGGAGCGGGAGTTGCCGGGGCGCGGGGGTCGTCGGCAAGCTATTACAACCCGGCGCTGCTGTCGTGGCAGGCAATCGCCGAAGGGCAGCGATATCCACGCGCGGTCGGCACGACGTATTACAAGATTCTCCAGAACTTCGGCCTGAACGACATGTACTACATGTATTTCCCGACCATGTTCAGTGTAAAGGACTGGGGACAGTTCAGTGTGAACGTCACTTACCTCAACCTGGGTGAACAGCAGCGCACGAGCGAAGG
>Ga0208939_1000731_pt1 | contig 25953 bp, 12 predicted proteins | sample AD_STIC12_MetaG_FD_184437 | JGI IMG/M metagenome (GOLD analysis project Ga0208939, IMG submission 184437) | Active sludge microbial communities of municipal wastewater-treating anaerobic digesters from USA - AD_STIC12_MetaG (SPAdes) (version 2) | ecosystem: Engineered > Bioreactor > Anaerobic >...
CTCGCTATATCCAGGTGATCAAGGATGACACCGAGAAGGCCAATCACCGCTGGAATGAACCAGGCGAGATGATCAATGTAGTTGCGTGCAGCCTTGTTCTCCATTGCGGCAACTATAGCAAGGAGCCTTATACAGGCGCAAATTGCTAGACTTGACCTGCGGTTTTCTTATTCGCTTGCCGGATCAGGACCGACCCGAGAAAAAACGAAGAGCATTTGCATGCGGCACTGGAGGAAGATGAGCAGAGGCTGTCATCCCACGGAGTTTCACTATCCAAGCAATCAAGAACTCATGCCTGATGGAAGACCGGATATCGCCCCCCACGACGACGTCACATAACTAGGGCTCCTCCTAGGGTCGGCCCTGGCGCTCGATGTGGTACTTCACTTGTGTACACATCGGGAAACCCAGGAGGCCTCATATGATGACAAGATTAATAACAAGACGTTTTGCACTGATTCCCGGATTGCTCCTCACCCTCGGCGGCTGTATGACGAATGCCACCGTCGAGTTGACGAAGGCGCCGTTCGACGCCACGACCCAGCTCACCAACGGCACATCCGGAGCCACCAAAGAGTTCCTCGATCCGACGACCGAATTCACGTCGAGCACCACACCGGGCGCGCTCGCCGACGGCCGTTTGCTCAGGGCCAGACAAAAGGCCACCGTCTTCGCGATGCATACCCACGAAAATCTCCGCGCAGACATAGCCCGCGGCCAGGGGGAATATCTTGCGTCGTTGGCTACCCTCACCGGCGTCTCTGCAGACCGGTACCCGGACTTTCAGGCGACGATGATCGGTTCGTATCCCACGCTGTTCGATCAGCAATTGTCGCTCTCACAGTCGAATGAGCGAGTGATCGATCTGGCTTGGGCAAATGGCTATGGCATGCCACAGCCGGCAGTGAAGTGATCGCGTTCCCGAGGCTTCATCGTGGACCCGATTACTTCAGGTGAGCTCGTGACCACACAGACCATCACGACATCGTCGCAACATGACACAGCATGCCTGTCCCCCCTCATAAATACACGTATTCCCACGTGCCTTGACGGTTGACAGGGTCGTGCGAGCGGCGTAGGTTTCGGTCGTCTGACGGAACCTATGGCCAACATCAGCATCCATGGACGTATCATCGATGAGCGGGGGGCCGGCATCGCCGGCTTGACCGTTCGCGCGCTCGACTTCGATCCTTTTTTTAGCGAAGACGATGTGCTGGGCGTCGGCAAGACAGAAGGCGACGGCACCTTTCTCATTTCCTACTCGCCGGACGCCTACCGCACCTGGAAGGTCGATCGGAATCCCGACCTCGTCGCCCAGATATTCGGCCCCATCCACGCCGACCCGAAACTCTTCGGCACGCGCCTCCTGCACGAAACCCCGGAAGCCAAAGATGTCACCGACTCGAACCACGAGGTCGGCACCATCACCATCCACCGCAACAACATCGAGGGCTGGCTTGTCACCCACACCACGTTGAATCCCGCCGTGGGCAACCCGGTCGCGCTCTTTCACCACAATCGCATCACCCACTTGATCGACGGAGCCAAAATGTTTCCCGCGGTGACCAATGCCGCCGAGGGGGCCACCGAATCCATCAACCTGATGACGTTGTTCTTCGACGTCGACAACGGCTTCCTCAGCAAGTTCAAAAGCAGCTTCACCCACTTGAATCCTCCTTCCACTGGATGCAAGCAGGCGGCGGAAACCTCGCTGGAAGAGGTGCTCAAGAACAAGGGTGGAAAACCGGTGAACGTGCTGGTGACGAACCTGCCGCTGTCCGCGGAAGACACCGTGACCGAGGTGGCGGAGTTTTTTGCCCAGACGGCGGGCGTGCGCACCAATGCGTTCAACAAGGGCTTCGCCCTGCTGCATGCCAAGGCCATCGTGGTGGATGGGGACCACGCCATCCTGATGGGGTCGCCGCTGAAACAGTACTACTTCAGCGACACCAACCATGCCATCCGGGACGCGCGCCACAAGGGCTCGCTCATGCACGACGTCAACACCGATCTCAAGGGCCCGGCGGTGTCCCACATCGAAAAGACGTTCGCGAGCATCTGGAATGCGACCGGCAAACCGATGCTCATCCCTCCGCCTAAAACCTTTCCCGACCTGCCCGTCACGCCCGACGGCGACGTGGCCTCGGTGCAGGTCCTGCGCACGCTGCCGGGCGGGTCGATCAAGCGCGTCAACCCGAGCGATGAAGACCTGCCCTACGGCGAGACCGGCATCCTCGAAGCCTACGAGCGCGCCATCGCCAATGCTCAGCGGTACATCTACATCGAGAACCAATACTTCACCTCTCCCGAAATCGTCGATGCACTCATCGCGAGGATGAAGGACACCACCAAGCCGCGCCTGCAGATCATCCTGGTCCTGAACCTGCGCCCCGACCTGCCCGGCTATCCGGATCGCCAGATCGATAACGTCAACCAACTCCGCAGCGCCGCCAAAACAGGCGGGCATCACCTGGGCGCCTACACCCTCTGGAGCCGATCGGAGAAAGCAGGCAGCGGCGGCGCGGGGAATCCTCGGCGTTACGACGTGATGCCCGTGTATGTCCATAGCAAAGTCGCCATCATCGACGACGTGTGGGCCACGGCCGGCAGCGCGAACCTCGACGGCACCTCGCTGAACTACCACGAGATCGGTCTGATCATCACCGGCTCCATCCTCGACCGCGCGATCGAGAAGGCGAAACTCACCAACGATCCGGGCAAATTTCTCTGGGAACTATTCTGGTATCTCTTTTTCTTCGTCTTCAAGCAGATCCTGTTCGATCTCAAGACGTTGCTCGTCCTGCTCTTCGTCGCCTACAAACTGATCTTCGACTTCAAGGAAACGCTGGAGACCATCCGCGAAACGTTGGGCGACGTGGCCGACATTCCTCAACTCATTGCCGACGTCTTCACACGCACCGCCCGACACGCCCTCCCCGGCCGTTCACGTCAGCCGTCGCGCAGCGTGGAACTCAACCTGGTCATGTACAGCGGCATTGCCGGCCTGCCGGAGAACGGCGTGGTCAAGGCCTTGCGCCACGAGCTGTGGCAGGAACACCTGGGGCTAGCCTCGCTGCCGGATCAGCTCAAAACCCTGCCGGCCGATCCTGCTTCCATGACGTGGGTCGCCGAGTGGGAAGCCGCTGCCACACACCATGTGGATGCCATCAAGAACGACCTGGCGCCCCCCGCCGACCATGCGCCGCACCTGTTGCCCTGGAAGCCGGAGACCGACCCGAAGGAATATCTGGCCGCGCTCAAGATCCGCACGTCCACCCTGCGCAACAAGGCGCAGAAGTTCGATTTCAAAACCTGTAAGGTCGACGACAAGAAGGATCTGCTCCCGTGGCCGATCATCTAGTCCAGAACGCCACCGCCGGGATCGGGCGGCTGCTGTCGCACCTCGACATCGTCCAGGGCGATGTCGAGGAGGCGCGCGCGTTTCTGAAACTGTTGGGCTGGGAACTGCCGCCCGGCCTCGACGACATCGGCTTGGCCACGATCGACCTCGGCAACTTTCTCACCACACTCGACGCGGTTATCGGCGCGTCCGATGCCGACTGGAACGACGACCTGGCCATGGCAGGCCGCATCGCCAACCTCGCGCTCGCGATCGAAGCCCTCACGCGGCAGATTCACGACCTGGCGCAGACTCTGCCCGCCAAACTGTCATCCTTCGGCGACTATGTGGACCGCACGCAGATTCACAAGGAACTGCCGAGACGGTTGTTTGACTTCCTCGTGGCGAATTACGTGGCCCAGGCCTCGCCGCTCAGTTACGCCGTCCTCCACCTGCTGAACATCATCGACTATCCTTACTACGCCGCCGACCCGACGAAATTTCAGGTGGAACATGTACGCGCCACGGTGAACTATCACCTCTTCAAGGTGGCGGTCACGAACCCGGACCAGCTCTTTACCGAGGCCTACGGCTGGCACACGCCCGACTTCCAATCGATGACCTTCCTCACCAGGCTGAGTCAGCTGCTGCAAACGCTGGGGCTACGGAGTCGTATCCAACCCATGAGTCCCCAGGCGCAAGAGGCCTGGCTGGGACGAGCCGAAACAAGTTCCAACCCACCGCCGCAACTCATCACCTTCCTGCACGAGCAACGTGGCTCCGCATTCGGGGTGCGACTGGGCCTCTCGCTCTTCGGCGCCGCCCCCACGTCGGCAGGCGCGAGTGATGCCGGTCTCGGCCTCGCGCCCATCATTCAAGGCCACGCAGAGGGTTCCGTTCCGTTCCCTCGCCTGGAGGACACGCGCATCGAATGGTCCGGCAACGTGGAAGTGCTCAAGCGGTTGGCGGTGATTCTCAGGCCAGAGCAGGATCTCACCCTTCGCAAGGGAGCCGGACTCAGTGACGCCGTCAACGGTCGGCTGACGTTGGGGCTGCGACACGGCCAATCGGCCGGCGAGCTCAAGCCGTTGGTGCAGTTCCCCGGTGGCTCGGCCCTGCGCTATCAGCAGTTCGCCGTCGCAGGCGGCCTTGACGCCTCCTCGGCGAGTCACACCGAGACATTCGTGGAACTCGCGCTCTCGGGGCTCCGGTTCGACCTGTCGCTGGGAGACGCCGATGGCTTCATCCAGGGCACCGTGGCCCGCGACCGTGTCGAGGCCCCGTTCGACCTCGCGCTTCGTTGGAGCAATCGACAAGGGATATCGTTCTCCGGCAGCGGCGGGCTTCACGTATTCCTCCCGCTGCACACAACCATTGGCCCGCTGAGGCTGGATGCGGCCCACATCGGCATCGATGTGGGCGAAGAGGGCATCGACACCGAAACCAGCCTGAGCGGACGACTGACACTCGGGCCGGTCACTGCCACCGTTGAGCGACTCGGCATGACCGTCAACATCTCCTTCCGCGAAGGAAACCTTGGTCTCTTCGGTCTCTCACCGCGCTTCAAACCCCCGACCGGGCTGGGACTGGCGATTGCCGCCCCAGGCGTCGTGGGCGGCGGGTATTTGGGCTTCGATCCCCAACGGGCCGAATACAGCGGCATGCTCCAGTTGGAACTGGCCGACCGCATCGCGCTCAAAGCCATTGGATTGCTCACTACGCGCCTGCCCGACGGCAGTAAGGGCTACTCCCTCTTGATCCTGATCACCGTCGAGGGCTTCACCCCGATTCCCTTGGGCCTGGGCTTCACCCTCACCGGCATCGGCGGCCTACTCGGCCTGCATCGCACCGTCTCCACGTCCACGCTCCGCGAGGGCCTCAAGACCGGCACGCTGAATGCGATTCTGTTTCCGGTGGATCCGTTGCGGAACGCCCCGCAATTGCTGAGCGATCTACGCCGCGTGTTTCCACCGGCCGCCGGCCGCCATGTCTTCGGCCCCATGGTGCAACTGCGCTGGGGCACGCCCACGCTCCTGACGCTCGAGCTCGCCCTGCTGCTCGAACTGCCGTCGCCCGTCCGGTTGATCGTCTTAGGCCGGTTGCAAGTCCTGTTGCCCAACCAGGCACATCCGCTCGTGCAGATCCGCATGGACGCCCTGGGAGTGCTGGATGTTTCGGCCGGCACCGTCTCCCTGGATGCCACGCTCTACGATTCGCGTATTCTGCAGTTCACCCTGACCGGCGACATGGCGCTCCGGGCCGGCTGGGGGAGCCAGCCGCAGTTTATCCTGGCCATCGGCGGCTTCCACCCGCGCTTTGCCGCCCCACCGGGATTGCCCGCGCTTAAACGATTGGCCTTGAGCCTCGCCGACGGCGACACGTTGCAGCTGCGCTGTGCCGCCTATCTGGCCGTCACCTCCAACACCGTGCAGTTCGGCGCCCGGGTCGATCTGCACGCCGCCGGCGGCGGGTTCAGTTTCGACGGCATGCTCGGCTTCGATGCCTTGATTCAGTTGGCACCCCTGGCGTTTCAGGTGGACATCGGCGCGGCCCTGGCCCTGCGCTATCGCGGCCGGTTGCTGATGGGCATCTCCTTTCGCGGCAGCCTGGCCGGCCCCACGCCCTGGGAGGTACAGGGCAAGGCCACGATCAAGATCCTGTTCTTCAAGGTCTCGGTGTCCTTCGAGCGGCAGTTCGGCACGAAGACCCCGCCCCCGCTCCCGGCGGCGGTGGATGTGGTGGCGCAGGTCACGACTGCCTTGGCCGACCGGCGCAATTGGAGCGGGACCTTGCCGCGCCATGAGCCGCCGGTGGTGACGTTCCGCGATGCGGGGCCGACGACCACCGGTCCGCTCCGGGTGCATCCGCTGGCCGAGTTGACGGTGCGGGAGCGGATCGCGCCGCTCAACCGGCCGATCACGAAGCTGGGGACGGCGCCGCTGGTGGGCGGGCCGACGACGCTGACGGTCACCACGACGGGCAGCGGGCCGACGGCGCTCCCGTGGAAGACCACGCCGGTAAACGAGCCCTTTGCCCTGGCGCAGTTCGAAGACCTGCGGGAGGACGAGCAGTTGGCGCGGCCCTCGTTCGAACCGCTGGAGGCGGGGCTGACCTTTGCGCTCGACGAGGTGGCCACCGATGAGGCGGGACTCTCGGCGCCGATTGCCTATGAGACCTTGCTGATCGATCCGACACGACCGCCGGAGCGGCCGAAACCCGGCTATGTGCTGTCGGCGGCGGTGCTGGCCCGGCTCGCGCCCTTCGGCGCCGCCGGGCAAGCCGCGATTCGCAAACGCGGGCGCGCCACGACGCTCGTGGCCTGAATTGAATGGGATAAAGAACGATGCCTGAACCAACTGCTGCCAGCTACCGATTTTTCTCCTGGCTCCGTCAGGGACTGCTCGCAGGTCTGTCCAATCAGGCCGGAGCCAGCCCTCCCCTAACAAGCGGACATCTGGTGCTTCCGATCCGCCTGCGGGTCAACAGCGCCGCACCCGTCGACGTCAACATCCAGCTCTACGGCCCGGGCGACATCACCGGCATCGATGCGCGCGAGGTCATCCGGACCGAGCCGCAGGCGCATATGACCGACTTCGAGCCGAACTACTTTCCCGCGATCGAGTTCGATCGGCCGGATTTCCCCTGGCTCTTCACCCCCGCCAAAGCCGATGCCGCCAGACGACTCCATCCGTGGATCTGCCTGATCGTCGTGCGCAAGGAGGGGGCCGCTCTCAGCACCGTTCCACGTCAGCCCTTGCCGGTCCTCACCTGCGGACAAGAAGAATTACCCGATCTCGACCAGTCCTGGGCCTGGGCCCATGCGCAGATCGTCTCTGGTCAGACGGCCTCTCCGAACCCGACGCTGCAGCAGATCCTCAAGGACCACCCGGACCGGACACTCTCGCGGTTACTCGGCGCGCGGCGTCTCGATCCCAACACGGCCTATTATGCGTGTCTCGTGCCGACCTACGATGTGGGACGCAAGGCCGGGCTGGGCGAACCGATCACCGCCGACGATGAGCAGGGCCTGAAGCCGGCCTGGTCGCAGGGGCCCGGCGCACCGACCGGCACCGTTAGCCTGCCCGTCTATTTCCATTGGGAGTTTCGCACGGGGCTCGCCGGAGACTTTGAATCGCTGGCGCGTCGACTGGAACCCAAACAGCTCCCGACCACCGTCGGATTGCGCCCGATGGACATCGGTCAGCCGGGATGGGGCATGCCGGTGCTCCCACCGAATGCGCCCGGCAACCTGCTGGACCTCGGCGGCGCACTCCGTACACCGGAAACCAATCCGCGCACCTGGCCGGAAGCGGCACAGACCTCGTTCCAGAACTCACTCCGCACCATCTTGAATGAACCGGCGGCGCATACCACGCCGGACAGCGCTCCCGCCGTCCTCGGTCCTCCGTTATACGGACAGTGGTACACCGACCAGCAAACAATCCCTGCGGCCAATCAGCCGCCGCACTGGTTCCGGGAATTGAATCTGGACCCGCGTCATCGTGTGGCCGCCGGTGTCGGCACCCAGGTGATCCGGTTCGAGCAGGAACCACTCATGGCCTCCGCCTGGGATCAGCTGGAACAACAGCGACAGGACCATGCGCGTCTCAAGCGGGCACAACTAGCGGAGACGGTCGGTGATTCGCTGTTCAACAAACACCTGTCGAGTCTGCCCGCTACCAGACTGGTGCAACTGGCCGGACCATCCCGGACTGCGCTGACCGGGTCGGGAGCCGCCAGCGCCCCGGTGCCCGACCCAGCCCGCGCGCTATTCGCGAATCCCGCCGCCACAGGAGCCTTTCGACGAATCACGCGGCCTCGCGGCCCCATTGCGGCACGAATGGATCGGCTCAGCGCCACGCACCCGACCGCGCCGACACTCACCGTGAATCCGCAGAAGCAGTCCGGCACGATGGCGCTGTTCACCGCTGCCACCGGCACGAGGCGCGCGCCGACGGCCAACACCTGGTCGGCAGTGAAAACCGACATCCTCCTACGCCTCAATCCGAAGCAGGCGGTGCTCGCCGCTGTTCGAAAGGCTCTGCCGGCCGCCGAGAGCACGGATTTGATCCGCTTCTCACCCACCTTCCCGCAGCCGATGTACGAGGCGATGCGGGACTATTTCCCGAACATGCTGCTGCCGGGCATGGACCTGGTACCGGCCAACACCATTGCGCTCCTCAAGACGAATCCGGAATTGATCGAAGCCTACATGGTCGGCCTGAATCACGAAATGAGCCGCGAATTGCTCTGGCGCGGCTTTCCTACCGACCAGCGCGGCACCTACTTCCGGCAATTCTGGGATGCCGCCGGAGAACAGCCCCCGAGCACGGAAGCAGAGCGGGAGTTGCGGCGCGACATCACCCCGATCGCGTCCTGGACGGCGGATAGCAAGTTGGGCACGCATGGTGCGCGCGGCTCGGCGGTCGGACAGATGGTGCTCCTGGTCCGCGGAGATCTCTTGCGCCGGTATCCGCGCGCCATCGTCTACGCGCTGGAAAGCGTCTGGTCGGCCGACGGCACGCGCCGCGAGTTGGGGACGACGGAGCGTTATCCCATCTTCCGCGCGACACAATCGCCCGACATCACCATGCTCGGCTTTCCGCTGACCGAAGCGGAGGTCCGCGGAGCCGACAACAAGGCTGCCGGACATCCGGGGTGGTTCTTCGTCCTGCAGGAACAGCCGACCGAACCGCGTTTCGGCATGGACGTCGCAAAAACCTATGGCGGCACCCCCCAACATTGGAGCGATCTGACCTGGGGGCACCTGGCGCCGGACGAAGCGGGGCTCACACAGATCGTGTACGTCCCGATCGACGGACTGCTGAAGAACGCGGTGGTCGATCAAATTCCATGGGGCAAAAATTCCGCGCACATGGCGTCCATCACAAGACAGCCGCCGTTTCGCGTGGCCGTCCATGCGAGGACCTGGCTGCGGGAACCGGGACAGGGACCGCGACCGTAACTCAGACCGACGAGAAGAGAAGACACCATGCCCTACTTGAAACAAGACACGACTCGACTCCAGACCGAACTCCAGACCCTGATCGCACAGCAGGCGCCGCTCAATGCGCAGCTCGCGACTCAACAGCAGGCAGTGACTGCGGCGCAGGCCCAACGGACGAACGCCGCCAACGCCGTGGCTCAGGCCCAGGCGCGTATTCCGCCGCTGCAGGCCGCCGCTGCCGCGGCAGATGCGAACGTGGCGGAGATCGAGCAGGAACTTCGGGATGCGGCCGAACCGCCGGCAGGAATTCCTCCTGTGACCTGGAGAGTACGATTAACCGCTCTGCGCAAAAAACTCGCGCTAGCCAAGACTGCGGCGACCGCAGCCCATGCGAAGGTCGCCGAGGCGCAGCAGGGGGTGGTGCAGGCCCAGGCGCAGGTGCAGGCGGCAGACCGTCAGGTCGCCGCGGCAGCGGCAGTAGTACAGGCCACGCAGACGGCGATCACGGCGCTCGAAACGCGCCAGCGCGACGTGCAACAACAGCTGACTGTACTCGATCGCTGGGAGGCGGACATCGCTCGCGACCCGTTGACCCGGCCCTCGCTCGAACAGACGGCCGCTGAACTGTCCGCACAGGTGGCCAAGCTGGAAGATACGCACCTCGCGGCACGTTTCGAGCTGGAGGATGCGGTGGCGCTGCTCGCGAGTTTGACGGCCCGACGCGACGAGGTCACGGCAAAACTCAACGCCGTCGTCGCCCAACTGCCGGAGGCGCAGGCGCAACAGGCTGCGGCCCAGCAGGCCCTTGCGGCCGCCGACGCAGAAATCGCGACGCATCTGCAAGACGGACCGTAGGGGTGAGCCTCTGAACGAAGCTGGCGGGCTTTTTGACCATCCTGCCGACATGACGAAAGGAACGTCCGCGTGAGACCCATCAGCGAAGGACCTGAAATTCCGGAACGTGTCCCGCCTGCGCTGCTGCGGGCCTGGGCCAACACGCTCCGACGACTGCAAACCGAACATGACCGCGCAGTGGCACGCGCGCAGGCGGCCAGCAAACGCGCGAATTCGCTGACAGCCCAGCAGAGGCTCTACCGGGCTGAACTCAGCCAATTGCAGCCCCAGATCCTGGCCGCTCAGGCCGCCGTGACCCGTGCCACTTCCAATCTTGCCGCGGTGACCGCTCAGCTCGGGGAATACCGGAACGCCCGCGATGCAGCGACCGCCCGACTCCTCGGCACCGACCACGCGGCCGGGACCGTCGCCACGACCCATCCGCTGCTCTTATTGCCGGTGCGATTGGAAACCAGATTCGCGCCGCGCCGGACCGGAACGGGAACCGACCTCCTGCTGCGCGTCTACCCCGACGACATTCATATCGACAGCCATGAACCGGGCGTGACCTCGGAAGAGGAACGCTGGGGCACCCAATTCTGGCAACAGGTCGCGGCCGTGCCTGCGGGGCCGGAGCAGTTGGAACGAAAACGACAGGCCTGGCAGCAACTCACGGAGCGATTCGGCACCACACGCGCCGCCTGGATTGCGCATGCGCTCGATCCGGCGCGCAGTCAGGCCTTCACCCGACGTGACGACACCTGGACACGCGCGCCCTATACGCAAGCGTTGCCCGACCGCTGGGTCGCCATCGGCTATCGAGGTGACAAAGCGCACATCACGGCCTGGGGCAAACCCATTCCCGAGACAGTGGCCGTGGGGCCGGCGCCACGTGGCACGACGCTCCTCGAGGGCAACGGTCTGCCGCCCATCGACGAGGGCATGCGCTGGGTGACCGACTTCGACGCCGCCGAAGCCGTCGGTATGGGCCTCCGGATTCCCCTCAGCGACGAGGACGCCCAGGCCGGATTCGATCGCGTCGTCGTGCTCGGCACGAAAGCTTCGTGGGACGCGGCCAGCACGGCAACGCGCCTGGCCCAATTGCTCGAGGCCCATCACTACACCGGCAGCCTGGCCTTCATCGGACAGAATGTGCCGACCAATAACAGCGCGGACGCGTCATCCGGCTATCGCTCGACCGGGATTACTGCAGCGGAGACGCTGGAGATCGAGCTGGGAGCGCCACTCGTCCAGCCCGGGTCGGACGGCGAGGTCACGGCCAAAGCCCTGGGCCTACCCACGAGCATCTTTGCGCATGTGCAGGGAGCCGGTGGCGCGGAGCAACGCCACGCTGCATCCATGAATGCCGCCCTGCTCGCCCTCTGCGACAGCGCGTTGCTGCGCCAGCTCTCGGAAAAGACCGGCGCAGAGTTTCTGCGTGCACATTTCGCGCAGTTCATGCGCGCAGGCGGGCCCCTTCCCGCGCTCCGGATCGATACCCAACCCTATGGTCTGCTCCCGGTCGCGGCACTCGACCGTTGGATGTCGAAGACGGCTGCCGATGCGGAGTCGGCGTTGGCCGCCTGGTGGCAGACACAACGCCAGACCCGGCGCCAATTTGCTCCACGCGCGCTCCACACGCTCACGGAGAATAATCCCGTCGTGATGTTGGCACAGGAGGCCACGTCCTGCCGCTACACGCTGCGTGAATTTCCTGAAGCCTCCACTACTCCGCCCGTGCCTCGCTCGCTCATCCCCGCCGCATTGCGCAATCTGTTGTTGAACCGCGCGCTGGCCGCGCCGCATGACCCGGCGTTGGATGCGTTGCTTACCCTGCCTGAATCGACCCGTCAGGCGCTGCTCGCAGAAGCGATGGACCTGGCCACCTTCCGCTTCGATGCCTGGGCCACCTCACTGGCCAGCAGACGACTGGCCGCTCTGCGCCAAGCCCATCCCACCGGCGTCCGTCTGGGCGGGTACGGGTGGGTGGAACAGGTCCGGAGAGCGGCACCGCTTGAAGCCGTGCCGACCCCACCGCCGGGAGTCTCCACGCCGCTTTCTCGTTCCGCGACCAACAAAGGGTATGTCCACACGCCCTCTCTGGGTCATGCCGCGGCGGCTGCGGTGCTCCGTAGCGGATACCTCTCGCAGGAACATGCGGCGGGCGAGAAACCGTTTGCCGTGGACCTCTCCTCCGAACGGGTGCATCGGGCCAAGTGGCTGCTCGACGGCGTCCGCCAGGGACAATCGTTGAGCGCTCTGCTCGGCTACCGGTTCGAGCGCGGACTCCACGAGCGAGGGCTCGATCGGTACATCCACCGCTTCCGCGCCCTCACCAGCCTGAAGGAGAACAAGCGCTTCGCAGACATTCACGAGAAACTCGGTCGCGCCGAACGCACGGCCCGGGAAGTCGCAGCCCTCTACGCGCAACGCGATCAGGCCACAGGGCGGGCGGCGGATGCCCGCGCCTTGAAGGCCGAGCGGGAAGGCCGGGCGCAAACCTATCGCCTCGAACTCGACACCATCGCGCTGGTCGCCCAGCAGGCGCAGGCCGCGGATGTGCAAGTGGCGCAAGCCACACAGGCGTTGACGCAGCAACAGGCCGCCAAACCGCAAGGCAAGGTGATCCAACCGTCGGTTCGACGCTACGCCGTCCAGCTGCTCGAAGAACGCGACCTGGATCTGTGGGCCGATCGGGCCGACCAATTGCTGCAGGCCCAATCGGTGGCGACAGCCCAGGCCGCCGCGGCGCATCAGGCCCTCACTGCAAAATCCGGCGCCCGCGCGATCGCAGAACGGGCCCAGGCGAAGCTGCTCAATGCCAACGACTCCGGTTCGATTCCTGCGGCCCAAGCCGCCATCACCCGGGAAGAAGCCATGGTCGCCCAGTTCGACCGCCAGGCCCTCGCCAAGGAAGGCGGCCAACGCGGCAAAGCCGAAGCCGACCTCGCCGCCGCAAGGGCGGAGTTGGCGGCGCGCTTGTCACAGCAATGGAATGAGGCCCTCGAATCCCTGCCGGCCGCCAATGTCGTCGATGGATTGGCGTTGCAGCGCCGCTGGAAAGCCAGTCAGCAACGGAAGTCTCCACAGTCACCATGGGATACGACGACCATCCCGTTCGGGAATACCACGCTGGGATTTCCCGCACCGGGCAGCAACGATTTCACCGCGCTGGTGGCTCAGTTGCAGGCCCTTGATGATCTGGTGGATTCGGTGGGCGACAGCGTCGTGGCCGAGAGCGTCTACCAACTCGTGCAGGGAAACCCTCTTCGGTCAGGGGCCACGCTGGACGCCATCGCCACGGGCGAGATGCCGCCGCCCGAATTGGACGTCATCCGTACACCGCGAACCGGCATCGGGCTGACCCATCGTCTGTGCGCCTTGTTTCCGATGAGCGCGGGCACGAGCCCTTCAACGTGGCCGACGCAGCAGCCTTCGGCACGCGCCCAAGCCGAACCGGTGCTGAATGCGTGGGTGGCCACCCTCCTGCCTAACCCCGCGCTGGTTCGCTGCAAGGCCGATTACGTAAACCCTCAAGACGGCCAAGTCGTTCAGACGGTTGAAACGGCGCTCCCCGTGCTCGAACTTGCGCCCCTCGACGCCGTCTACATGGCCGAAGCCACCGATCGGGCGCAGCGGGGGGAATTGGAACAGCGCTGGGTCGCGCATCTGCATCGCACGAGACCGGCCTCGGTACCAGCCGAGGCGATCGTCCGGCTGCAATTCGGGCGCGCGCCAGGCTGGACGAATGAGCTCGTCAGCATCGGAGAATTCTGCGAAGTGACGAGAACGATCCGTCGGCTCTTGAGCAATGCCCGATCCATCGACGGCCGGGACCTGTCACTTCCTGAGTCACCAGCCGCATCGGGCCTTGATACCCAGGAGTTCACCGGGCGGGTGACGCAAGCATTGCAATCGCTCACCGCTGCGCACCGGACGCTGCAGAACCTGCTTCCGGCTGACCCGTCCACGGGTGACGGTGCACAACCGAATCTGGATGCCCTGCGCACAGCCCTGTTCCAACTCGCATCGTTCGGCATGGCCGGCGCCGTGCCCATGGACATCGGCGGCACGGGAGCGGAGGCACGATCGATACTCCTGACGCAAGCGCGATCGGTGGCAGTGGAAGCAGGGCGACGGCTGGAGCGCATAGCCGAAGCCGACCGTACCTTCGACACCGCCCGTGCGACCCCGGAAGAACGCCGGGATCATGACCTCGCCAATTTGCGAATCATCTTCGGCACAGACTTCCTGGCGCTGCCGCGCATGATCGCGAGCAATGCGGCACAACTGAGCGAAGCCTTCGGGGCGAGCCTGTCGCTCCAGGCCAACGACCCCCTGGCTGCCATCACCTGGTTTCAACGTGTGGCCTATGTCCGTCCGGGCGCCATGCGCATGCAGGCCGCGATGCTCTATGCGGAAACCATGGGCAATGGCGCAGGCCTGCAGTTGCAGGTGGGGCAACTCCCCTATTCCGCGCAGGACCGATGGGTGGCACTGCCCAACGCGCCCGATCAGTCGATTCCCAGGGGACGCCTCTCGCTCGTTGCGCAGGTGTCGGCAACGCAGCCGTTGCGATTCGATCAGCCGTTCACGGGACTGTTGATCGACGACTGGGTGGAAACCGTCCCGAGCCGGCGCGAAACGACCGGCGTGACCTTTCACTTCGATCAACCGAACAGCGCGCCTCCGCAAGCGGTGCTCCTCGCCGTCCCCGCCGATCAACGAACGACCTGGGACCTGAACAGCCTGGAGGCGATCCTGCAAGAGACAATGGAGCTCATCCGTTTGCGCACCGTCTCGCCGGGCAGCCGCGCGGAAACGGTCTGGGTGGAGGATGGCCTGCCGGAAGGCGCAACTCCCTTCGGCGAGGGGGAAACCTGGACATGGGTCCGCTCTCACCCGGAACCCCTGTCGGGAAAACGAGCCCATCGCTCGATCCTCGCCGCAGGCATGCACCAGCATTATTTCCGCGGCGCCAAAACCCAGTTACTGGTGAGTGTCGGAGACCGGCTGTTCGCGCATGTGTACCTCGATCCCGCGCGCATGCCCCGTCAGGTGATGTTGCAATGGAACGACGGCACCTGGGAACACCGCGCCTATTGGGGAGAGAACCTCATCGCCTGGGGAACGGACGGCACCGTGAGTCGGCAATTCATGGGCCCCTTGCCGCCGCCGGGACAGTGGGTGCGGCTGGAGGTCCCTGCCGCCGCGGTCGGATTGGAAGGTCGCCTGGTCAACGGCATGGCCTTTACCTTGTGGGATGGCACCGCCTCCTGGGATCGGGCCGGGAAACTGTCCACGCAACCAGAAGGGCTAGCGAGCACGGACCTTTCGACACCGGCGCTCTTCTTCACTGGCGGAACCCTCGACTTCACCTCAGTCCTCGAACCATCGACGGGAGAATAAGGCATGGCCTCTCAGATCAGACTGGAACTCAGCACCATCAACCCCGATCTGCAGGACGGGTTGCAGGCGCGCATGCACGATCCCCTCTGGCTGCTGGCCCGCCAATGGCAATTCGGCGAGTTCAACGGCGCCGACGCCGGTTCCCCCGCTTCCGCGCAGGTCGTAGTGGACCAGACGACATTGAGCCGCTATCAGCCCGGCCCGCAATCGGCGGGCCATCCCTCTCGCCCCTACGCACCGGAGGCGCTGGCGCTGGAAACCCTGGTAGAAAGCGAAGTAGTCGGCACCGGCGCGCGCCCCAACTGGAAACTCGCCGCCGAAGCGGGCAACCATCTGCTTCGCCTGCTGCAACTGAACGGCGCCGGGCAGACCCGCGCGCTGTGGCTGAGCAGCGCCTATCTGGTTGCGGGTCCCACGGCCGACCAGGAACGGACCCTCGACGCGGCGAGCCTGCAATTCATGCAGGTGATGAGCCGCCGCACGATCGACGGGCTTCGACTCGCGGCACACCTCCGCCCGCTCCGGGACCGTAACGGACTGGCCGAACTTTTCCAGGAAACGCCGTTCGAACAGATCGCCGCCGCCGAACGTCCCAAGGTAATCGCCGCTCTGACGGCCTGGCTGACATGGGCCGATACGTTCTTCCAACAGACTGCGCCGCCGGCCGCCTGGATGCCGGAACGTATGGAGTACGCCTTTGCCGTGTCGGGAAAAACTGCGGCGGGTGAAGTGGTGTTAACGGCGCCGGAATATCTGGAGGGTCGCCTGGACTGGTTTTCGTTTGTGTCGAGCCCCGGACAGACCTTGGGCGCCACTGCGAACGGCTCATTCGTCAGCACGGCCTTCCTTCCCGCGCCGGTCACGTTTCGCGGCATGCCCTCCGCCCGCTTCTGGGAATTTGAAGACGGCGCCGTGAACTTCGCCCAGGTGGAAGCCGCGCCGCACGATCTGGCCAGACTTCTCCTTGTGAAATTCGCGCTGGAGTACAGCAACGATTGGTTTGTGCTCCCGCTCGAACTGGCCGTGGGCACGCTGTGCCAGATTCGCGCGCTCGTCGTCACCAACACATTCGGTGAGCGTCTGGTGATTCCGCACACGAGCCAGGTGGACGGCGCTAACTCGCCCTGGCGCATGTTCAATCTGTCGCGTGACACCCAGCAGCTCTACTTTCTTCCGCCCGTGCTGGGCCCCGGTCTGGAGAGTCCGCCGGTCGAAGAAGTCCTGTTCCTGCGAGATGAAATGGCCAACGTGGCCTGGGGCGTGGAGAAGATCGTGGAGAGCGCGGCAGGCCTGCCGTTGGATCGGTACGAAGCCTATCAGGAGAGCCGCCGCAAACAGGAAGAGGCCACGCCTGAGCAAAACCCCGAAGACGACAAGGGCCAGCCGCTCCCCTATCGCCTGGGCACCACCGTGCCGGACTACTGGATTCCGCTGCTCCCTGTGATGGATGGAACGTCGCTCAAACTCAAGCGCGGCGCGATCCCGGATTTTAACGCAGGGGAAAGGCCACGGCTCATCGAACCTCAGGGTCGGATACTCGAACCGGGACGCGAGCTGCTGCTACAGGAAGAAGAGGTACCGCGTGAAGGGGCCAGAGTCACGCGTACGTATCAATACGCCAGATGGATCGACGGCTCGACTCATCTCTGGATCGGCCGGCGCAAAGAACCGGGCCGTGGCGAAGGCTCCAGCGGGCTGCAGTTCGATGTGGCGGAGAAGAGGGAAGAGGGGAATTAGGAAGTGTCCGCTGACTCTTAATCAGCGGGTCTTGGGCTCTCCCCCCGATGGCGCCCACATACTCACCTACTCAGAGGCTCATCGCTTCCCTATCTGTGGTAATCGTCGCACACGGCCTATCAATTACTGCGACCGAAAGTTAAGCCACACGGTGAGTTCGCCGTAAATGTGTCGGCGTAGTGAAATTGCGGAAGGGCCTACGGGGCTTGACGCCACTACCCTTCCCTTTACCCCTGCAATCGACTCCAGAGCTTCTCGAGCGTTTTCACGAACGCTTTACACTCCTGGTCGCTCAGATCGGAGAACAGTTCGGCGACCTGCTCTTTGTATTCCGTACAGCGCGGGGATAGCTCGGTCATGACTTTGTCCGAGAGTTCAATCACGGTGGCCCGGCGATCCGTCGGGTGTCTGGTTCGCACGACCAATCCGTCTTTTTCGAGCGAATCGACGAGCGCCGTGACGTTCGTCGCAGTCACGCCCAATTCTTTCTTGAGCTCGCTCATAATCCTCGGGCCGCGCTCATGAATCGAACCGAGAATGCGCAACCGTTGAGGCGACAACCCCTTCTCCACCAATAGAGATTCCGACCACCGTTGATAGGCCGGAGCAAAGCTCCACAACAGTTCGACCATCCGGTGCCGTGGCAACGTCGAGATGCAGGGAGAGACGGATGACTTCCCCTTGATCCTGGAGGGCCGGACTGTCTTAGTACGTCTCATCGTGAAACAACGGTACTTCAAACAGGGACAACATTCAATAATAAATTGTTCATAACCTGATCATTCATATATTGACTATGTTTCGCAGCATGCCGGATACTGCGCTGCATGGGAGTCATGAGGACACACATTCAGCCACAGGCTCTGTGAGACTGAGACCATCAATTCGAAAAAACATCGACGACAGCCTTGATCTAGGGCTCTCGTTCACAAAGAATATTCCCAGTAGGTACATCATGATCATCTTCCGATATAGCCCATGGCTGCTCGCGTTACTGCTGACCGTGACAGGCTGCAACAGCGAGCAGGCCAGCAGCGGCGGACAACCGCCTCCACCTGAAGTCGTGGTCGCACAGGTGCTCTCGAAGTCGGTGCAACAATGGGATGAATACACCGGTCGCATCACCGCGATCGACACAGTCGAATTGCGACCGCGCGCCAGCGGCTATGTGCAGCGAGTTGCTTACAAGGAAGGGCAGGATGTGAAACAGGGCGATTTGATGTTCCAGATCGACCCTCGACCCTACCGCGCAGCGCTGGACAACGCCCTGGCTCAGCTGGCACGCGCGCGCGCGGCGAAGCGGCTGGAGACCATCCGCAACACACGCGCCCAGTCACTGATCCACGATGACGCCATCTCGCACGAGGAACTCGATTTGCGTCGTGCCGCGCAGGAGCAGAGCGCGGCGGATGTGCAGGCCGCCGAGGCGGCTGTGGCCACCGCCAAGCTCAACCTGTCTTTCACCGAGGTGCGCGCCCCGGTCTCCGGACGGGCAAGCCGAGCCCTTTTGACGGTCGGCAATCTGGCGACAGCCGACGAAACCCTGCTGACGACGGTGGTGTCGCAAAATCCGATGTACGTCTATTTTGATGCCGACGAAAACAGTTACTTGCGCTACAAAGAACAGGAGCGCAAGAGCGAGCGCACGGCTCAAGACAACGCCGTACACGTCGGCCTCGCCAACGAAATCGGCTATCCCCATACCGGCAGGGTCGACTTTCTCGATACTCAGGTGAATCCCACTATCGGAACCGTGCGCGCTCGCGCGGTGCTGCCCAATGCCGACCGCATCTTCACCCCCGGCCTCTTCGCGCGTGTGCAGTTCGTCAGCGGCCAGAAGGCACAGGTGCTCTTGATCGACGATAAGGCCATTCTCACAGACCAGGACCGCAAATACGTCTATGCGGTAGACAGGGACGGCAAAGCGCAACGCAAGGACATCGTGTCGGGTGGCATGGTCGATGGGCTGCGCGTGGTCCAATCCGGCCTCGCGCCGGACGACAGGATTGTCGTGGTCGGCCTGCAGAAAATCTTTTATCCCGGCATGCCGGTCATTCCCGCGGAGGTTCCGATGGACAAATCGTCGACACCGGCCGCGCCCGCAGCCATGGCCGAGAAATAGGGAGCCCCGGCTGTGGACTTTTCCAAGTTCTTCATCGATCGCCCGATCTTCGCCGCTGTGCTGTCGATCGTGATCTTCGCCGCCGGGTTGATCGCCATCCCCATCCTCCCGATCAGCGAATACCCCGAAGTCGTCCCGCCCGCGGTCATCGTGCGCGCGGTCTATCCGGGGGCCAACCCCAAGGTGATTGCCGAAACCGTGTCGACGCCGCTGGAAGAACAGATCAACGGCGTCGAGAACATGATGTACATGAAGTCAGTGGCCGGGTCCGACGGCGTGTTGCAGATGACGGTCACGTTTCGACCCGGCACCGATCCGGATGCCGCTCAGGTGCAGGTACAGAACCGCGTCAGCCAGGCGCTGTCGCGACTGCCGTCGGAAGTGGTCAGTCTGGGCGTGACCACGCAGAAGCAGTCGCCGACCTTTCTGGTAATGGTTCAGCTCCTGTCACCCGACGGGAAATACGATGCGCTCTACCTGCGCAACTACGCCAATATCAAGGTCAAGGATGAACTGGCTCGCCTGCCCGGTGTCGGCCAGGTGCAAATTTTCGGCAGCGGCGATTATGCGATGCGCATCTGGCTGAACCCGGACAAAATCGCCTCGCGCGGGATGACCGCGGGCGACGTCGTCGCCGCGGTGCGCGAGCAAAACATCCAGGTCTCGGCCGGACAGCTTGGTGCGGAACCGATCGCGAAAGGCACCGACTTTCTCATCTCCATCAATGCCCAAGGCCGCCTGCGTACGGCCCAGGAGTTCGGCAACGTCGTGCTGAAGATCGGCGCCGGCGGCGAGGTCGTCCGCCTGTCCGACGTGGCACGCGTCGAACTGGGCGCCAACGACTACACCTTGCGCGGACAGCTCGACAACCAGGATGCGCCGCCGATCGGCATCTTCCAGGCCCCCGGCGCGAACGCGCTGACCGTACGCGATGCCGTGATCGCCAAAATGGAAGAACTGAAGACGCGTTTTCCGCCCGGCCTCACCTACCGCTCGGACTACGACACCACAGTGTTCGTGCGCGATTCCATTCAGGCGGTCGTGCAGACCTTGATGGAAGCGATTCTGCTCGTCGTGCTCGTCGTGATTCTGTTCCTGCAGACCTGGCGCGCATCGATTATTCCGCTCATCGCCGTTCCGGTCTCCGTGGTTGGCACGTTCGCCGCGCTCTACCTGTTCGGTTTCTCGATCAATACACTGACGCTTTTCGGCCTCGTGCTCGCGATCGGGATCGTGGTGGATGACGCGATCGTGGTGGTGGAGAACGTCGAACGCAACATCGAAGAGGGACGCACTCCGCTCCAGGCGGCGCATCAGGCCATGCAGGAAGTCTCGGGGCCGATCGTCGCGATCGCGCTCGTGCTCTGCGCCGTGTTCGTGCCGATGGCGTTCCTGAGCGGCGTGACCGGCCAGTTCTACAAGCAGTTCGCCGTGACGATTGCCATCTCCACGGTGATCTCGGCGATCAATTCACTGACCCTCTCGCCGGCCTTGGCGGCCAAACTGCTCAAAGGCCACGGCACACCGAAGGATGCCCTCTCCCGGTGGATCGAGCGTCTGTTCGGGTGGGTGTTCCGACCATTCAACCGTTTTTTCAAGGCCAGTTCAGACCGCTATCAGGGCACCGTCTCGCGCACGTTGAAACATCGCGGTGCCGTGTTCGCCGTGTATGCGCTGCTGCTGCTCGCAACCGGTCTCATGTTCCAAGCGGTGCCGCGCGGATTCATCCCGACTCAGGACAAGCTGTTTCTGATGGCCGGGGTGAAACTGCCGGAAGGCGCCTCGCTCGAGCGTACGGATGCGGTCCTGCGCCAGGTCGTCGCGATCAGCAAGACCGTGGACGGCATCGCCCACGTCGTGGCCATGACGGGTTTGAATCCTCTGCAGTTCACGAACACGCCGAACTACGGCATCGCCTTCCTCATCTTGAAGCCCTTCGACGAGCGCCACCGCAGCGCCAAGGAAATCAGCGAGGAGATGAATCAGAAGATCTCCGCCATCAAGGAAGGGATCACCTTCGTGCTGATGCCACCGCCGATTCTCGGTCTTGGCAACGGCGCAGGCTACGCGTTATTCGTGGAAGATCGAGCCGGCCTTGGCTTCGGCGCGCTGCAAAATGCCGTCAGCGGCCTGCAGGGCGCGGTCATGCAGACGCAGGGTATGGGGTACCCGATCTCGGGCTATCAGGCCAACGTGCCACAGCTCGACGCCGAAGTGGATCGCGTCAAGACCAAGACGCAGGGCATCGCGCTGACGGAGCTCTTCAACACGCTACAGGTGTACCTCGGCTCGGCCTATGTCAACGACTTCAATCTGTTCGGCCGCACCTGGCGCGTGTATGCGCAGGCCGACGGCGATTTCCGCGGCAAGGTAGAGGACATCGCCAACCTCAAAACGCGTAATGACCGCGGAGAAATGGTCCCGATCGGCTCGATGGTGAAATTCAGCCAAACCTACGGCCCCGATCCGGTGCTGCGCTACAACGGTTATCCAGCCGCCGACTTCATGGGAGAGGCAGACCCGACCAAACTGTCCTCGGCACAGGCAATGGACAATATTCGCGACATCGCCGCGAAGGTGCTGCCCAACGGCATGACCATCGAATGGACCGACCTGAGCTTTCAGGAGGCCTCGCAGGGCAAGGCGGCACTGCTGGTGTTCCCGGTGGCAATCCTGTTGGCCTTCCTCGTCCTCGCCGCGCTGTATGAGTCCTGGACCCTGCCGCTGGCGGTGATCCTGATCGTGCCGATGTGCATGCTCTGCGCGCTCGCCGGCGTCAAGCTCACCGGCGGTGATAACAATACCTTCGTGCAGGTGGGCCTAGTCGTGCTGATGGGCCTGGCTTGCAAGAACGCGATCCTGATCGTCGAATTTGCGCGTGAGCTGGAACTGCAAGGCAAGGAGATCGTCGAGGCGGCACTCGAGGCCTGCCGCCTGCGGTTGCGCCCGATCGTGATGACATCGGTCGCCTTCATCGCGGGCACGATTCCACTCGTGCTCTCGCACGGTGCCGGCGCGGAGGTGCGCTCCGCCACAGGCGTCACCGTGTTCGCCGGGATGATCGGCGTGACCCTATTCGGCTTATTTCTCACACCGGTGTTCTACGTCGGCCTGCGCATGCTGTCGGGCCGCAAGCTGGTCAGGCACGATGAATCAATGGAACACGGCATGGTGGAAGGCGCGTATAGGCAGGTCGATAGTCCCCGTTGAGTGCCCCGTGATTACTGACGGACACCCTGTATCTCTTCGCACTGCGGATCGCAAAGATATCGGCCATGAGCTATCAGCTCTTCGAGCCATTACTGCGATCTGAAGTGAATCCGCACGGTGAGCTCGCCGTCGATAGGGTCGTCGCCTTTGAGTTGCGGGGCGAAGGTCCATTTGTTCAAGGCGATGATGCCGGCGACGGTCAACTCCCGGTGTTTCGCCGGCTCCAACACCACCACCGTCACCTGTGCCTCCTTTGATACGAGCAAGCGCGCCTTCATCCAATCATCAAGTGGTTTACCATCCAGCGAGGACGGCACTGCCGGCCATGGGGTGGACTTCGGCACCGGCCCCACCTGCTGATCCTTGTTCAGCGGCAGACCGTGCACGTGCACTTCCGGCAATTCGATGATGTCCGCATCCAACGCATGGTCCGCCTCATGCGTCGCCTCATCTCCCGTCACGGCCAAGGCGTATGCAGGCATCAGGCACAACATACAGAGCGCTACCATGGACACTGTCAGCTGTCGAATTCCATCGATCATGTTCGTCATATTGTCTTCCAACCAATTGCGGGATGATGCTCAAACGGGCCGACCTCAGTGTAGCAGTTTCTGATGTGCTCTTATACCATCCGGCCGGCCCGGCGACATTCCCCCTCGCTCCGAAACAGATGCCCAACAAGGTTGTCCAGCAAGGCTGCTAGCGACGCATGAATCGACGGCGTCACTCTTCCCCAGTCGAACTCGGATGCTCAAACGGGTCATCCAGCAAGGCCGCAGGCGACGCACGAACCGGAGGCGTACCCTCAAGGGTACGTTGAGGATTCGTGCGAGCCGAGAACGATGCTGGTGACTCGTTTCAGCATCCGGTTAGAAGAACCACTGGCCGCGGAAAAAGAACGATCTCGGCATCCCCGCGTGCGACACTCCCAACCCGATACTCCCCTCTCCCTGATTGATGTAATACCGCTGATCGAACAGGTTGACGATATCGAAGCCGAGCAGGAATTTCTGCCCTTCCCATGGCAAGGGGAACACATGCGCGATCGAGAGATTGTAAATCGTGTAAGACGGGCTGTGGCTGGAGTTCGTCTTGGCGTCCTCATTCTCCGACGTGCGCAGTCCTGAGGCGAACAACATCTGCCCCGTGAACGTCGTGCGCTCCAGCAGCCGGTAACTCACAATCGCGGAACTCGTGAGGGTTTGCATGTGATCGCAGAACACCCCGCCCTGCGAATTGATGTCCGCAATCTCCTTGGCCTCCAGGAGGAAGTGGCCGGACTGCAATCCGTACCCCTTACACTGTCCCCAGGCCACGTTGCCGCGCGCCGTGAGATTCTCGGTGAGTTGCAGTTTCAAGGCCCCGTCGATTCCCCGCTGCCAGCCACGCTCGAACGCAAAATAGTTCAGCAGCGGCGTGGTACCGAACTGACCCGCATCGGACAGGAAGTTGCTGAGCTTGTACCAACCCGTGAATTGCAACGTGGCATAGCGGTTCAACGCATGGTAACTGCCGACCTCGAAGTAGTGCGCCCGCTCGGCGCGCACGCTGTTGTTGGTCACATCTTCCGGTTGCGCCCTGGTCCCGAGCGTATTGAGCTTAGCGAACGAAATGGCTTCCAGATTCGGCGGCGTGAACATGCGGCCGTAAAACACGTGGAACACGTTCGACGGATTGTACTTGTAGCTCACGCCGATGCGCGGGCTGACCTGGCCCTCGTTGCGTTGATATTGCACGATGTCGCCGCGAAGCCCGAGGTTGAACGTCCACTGGTCGTTGGGGCTCCACTGATCCTGAATCCAGAACTCCTGGCGATAGCCGATCTGGCGGTTGTCGGCATTGAGACTCAGCAGATCACCGGTCGGATTGCCCCCCCCGTCGTCGGCAAACGTAAACAGCCGGGTCTTGTTCACCGACTGCGTCCGGTCGAGCTGGAACCCGGCTTTGATGAGATGTTGCTTGCTGTGTGTGTAGGTATAGTCGAAGCGCACGCCGGTGGAATAGGCATTGCGATCCTGATCGGCGGCTGAAAACGGCTCGGCCGGATCGGCCGTATAGGCCAGCAGGTTCAGCGGATCGGTCTTGAACGTGGCACGCGTATGTCGCATGTAGCCCGACAGGCTGAAGAAGTTGTTGGCGTTCACATCGTGCCGCCAAACCATATGACCGTATTGGTTGTTTTCCTTCTGAAACTCGTCGATCGCCTGCGAGGCCACGGGTGAGAACCCCGGCCGACTCCCTTGCAACAGCGGCAACATCTGCCCGCTCGGATCCAGTTCGCCGCCCGGTGCCGTGGGGATCTGATACTTGGCCACCGAATTCAGGAACAACCAGGTAAAGTTGTTTCTGTTGTCGTGTTGATAGTCGCCGCGGATGAAGGTTTGATTGCGCTCGCTCTGCCCGTGATAAACAGATCGGCCCAACGTCGGCGGCTCGATGCCCCGATTGGTGGCCGTGTGGCTGTTCAAAATATAGAACCGGAACTTTTCGCCGATCGTGCCGCCGTACTCGAAGGACGGATTGATGGTCTTGTTCGAGCCGCCCATCATCTGCACCGACCCGAAGGACGGCTTCGTGCCGCTCTTCGTCGTGATGTCCAGCACCGCCGCCGCTTTGTTCCCGTATTGCGCTTCCATGCCGCCCAGTATGATGTCCGCCCGCTCCCAAGCCCTGGGGCTGATCACATCGGAGAAGGTCGAGGAGACGGTATCCGGAATCGGTACGCCGTCGATGCGGAGTTGCAGATTGGCATGGTCCTGACGGATGTGCACTTGCTTGAGCGACCCGTAGACCGCGCTCGGAATCGTGAGGAGCACATCGTGGAGTTCATTGTTATTCCCGCGCGGCAGGGCCTCGATCTCCTTACGGCTGAGCGCATAGGTTTCGCTGGAGGCTTTGTATTGAATGGGCGCCAACGGAGACACGACTTCAAGCGCGATCTCCTGTGTCTTCGAGAGGGTCAAGGTCACCGGAGCGGCCGGCTCGGCCCCGACCTTCATGATGGCATATTCACTGCGATAGGTATCCTGCACCGCGCTCACGGAATAGGTTCCCTCGGACGGCAGATCGACGGAGAATTCCCCGGCCTCGTTCGCGACCGCCGCGCCCACGACCGTCCCTTCCTGGTCCTTCACCTCCACCGATGCCTGAGGCACCCGCCGAAGATCCTGGTTTTGCACCGTCCCGGTAATCGTTCGACCTTTGGCAACCGCCGGCTCCTGCGCGAATACCGGCAAAACACCGAGCGCGAGGGCTATCAACACCATTCCAAGACACACATGAAACACACCTCTGACCGACGACAGCATGCGAACCTCCCCCAAATAATCCCGCACAGGTCAGAGCCCGACACAA
>Ga0208939_1000732_pt1 | contig 25950 bp, 16 predicted proteins | sample AD_STIC12_MetaG_FD_184437 | JGI IMG/M metagenome (GOLD analysis project Ga0208939, IMG submission 184437) | Active sludge microbial communities of municipal wastewater-treating anaerobic digesters from USA - AD_STIC12_MetaG (SPAdes) (version 2) | ecosystem: Engineered > Bioreactor > Anaerobic >...
GGGCGACGCCATCGACCAGATGCTGGCCTGGGGTTGCGAGACGGCCAGGCGTGCGCTGGTGGTCGGCCTGGAAGATCGCGGCCGGATCGCGCTGGAACTTGCGCGACGCGGTGTCTTCGTGACCGTCGTCGAGCCTGACGAGTCGCTTCACGAACCGGTCCGGGCCGCTGCAGAAGCCGAGCACTTCATGATTCGCCTGAACTTCTATGCGTCCGACTACATGAAGCGCGAATTTGCCTCAAGCGGTTTCGACCTGGCAATTTTTTATTCGGCTCTTTCCCGTTACAACGAGCCCCTGGTCGTCTTGAAAAAGGCGGCCCGCGAGTTGCGTGCCGGCGGCAAGGTCTTCGCGCGCATCCGGGTGCGCCCGGCCATGGGAAAGATTCGCGGCTATGTCGATCCGATTTTCGAGAAGGTAAGCGAGAAGGCCGTGCGCGTTCCCGGCTTCGTCACCGTCAGGGACAGGATCATCAACGCGATCGAGCGCCTGCCCCTGGTGTCCAGGTTTGTCGGGCTGCCCGATGCCGGGGACATGCTGGAAGACCTTGCCGGGGTGTTCAAGATTGAACGCGTTGAAAAGCGGCACCTGCTCGCGCCGGTCGTCGGCTGGGCCGGCGTCCAGGATGTCGTGCCGGATGCGGCCAGGGGCCTGGTTCGCAGGGCGGTGCCGGCGGTCGTCAAGGCGGATCGGGCCATGCTTCGCGCGGCCGGGGATCGGCTTGTGGCAAGCCACCTTTACGTGTATGGCGCCAAGGAACTTGGCCTGGGACACACGTTCCGGGTCTGATGCCCGTCTTGTGCCAGGGGGCCTGCAATGATCGAATCCGGCAGCCGGACAGCGGTTACCAGCGTCAGCAGGTCGGTGACGCTTTCCGGCATCTGCCTTCGCATCGCGGGCCAGCCCGACTTCCTGATTGATTCGGACACGGTGACGGTCGGTGCGGCCAGGGAATGCGACCTCGTCATCGATGATCCCGGTGTCAGCCGGACTCACTTTCAGATCCTCCGCCGACCTGAAGGCTGGCTGCTTCGCGACCTGAAATCCACGAACGGAACGATGGTTGAACGCGCCCGGGTGGTCGAGGCGTGGCTTTCGACCGGCATGACCATAACGATCGGCCGGACATCCATCGAATTCATGGCCGTTTCCGACATGGCCCCGGTCAGTGCCTCTGCAAGCGAGGGCTTCGGTGATGCGGTCGGGCGCAGCCAGGCAATGCGGGAAATTTTCTCGCTTCTTGAACGCGTGTCCCAGACCGACGCGACCGTGCTGATCGAGGGCGAAACCGGTTCCGGAAAGGAAGTCATCGCGCGCGGCATTCACGATGCCAGCCGTCGTGCCCAGGGGCCGTTCGTCGTATTCGACTGCGGGGCCACCCCTCGCGACCTTGTGGAAAGCATCCTGTTCGGCCACGAACGCGGCGCCTTCACCGGTGCGGTGACGACGCGGGAAGGCCTTTTCGAGCAGGCGGACGGCGGAACCCTGTTCCTGGACGAAGTTGGCGAGCTTCCACCCGAAGTCCAGCCGAAGCTGCTGCGCATCCTGGAAAGCCGCGAGGTCAGGCGCGTGGGCGGGTCGAAGGCCCGCAAGGTGTCGGTCAGGCTGGTCGCGGCAACCAATCGCAGGCTGGAATCGGAAGTCGCGGCCGGCAGGTTCCGGGCTGACCTGTTCTTCAGGCTGGCCGTCATTCGCGTGACTCTGCCCGCGCTGAAGGATCGGATCCAGGACATTCCCCTGCTGGTTTCTGCCTTCACGTCGCGTCGAAAGGCCGTTCATGGAAGCTGCCCGGTCGTGTCCGATCGCGCGCTTTCGATCCTGTCGCAATGGAACTGGCCGGGAAACGTGCGGGAACTGTTCAACGCACTCGAGCGCGCGGCTTCGCTGTGTCCCGGAAGCGTGGTTGACGTGGCCGACCTGCCGCCATACATCCTGGACGCGGTGCTTCCGGGGCGGAAACCGGACAACGACGGGCCGACGGCGCCGCTGGATCGCATCGTGCGTCCCTGGGCAAGCGCCCGCGAGGACTGCATAAACCGGTTTGAACGCGAATATCTGGCGGATCTTATGGAAAAATGCGGTGGCAACCTGACGGTCGCGGCACGCTGCGCGGACCTGGACCGGAAACATCTGCGTAATCTTTTGAAAAAGCACGGACTGTACCGCGGGCCGGAGGGGCGCGCGGACGGAACCGGCGACATGCAGGACTGAAAAATGGCGGCGAAGAAGCATCCATCGGGTTTTGGGAACAACAGTGGGCCGGGGGGGCGCAAGGAGCCGGACAAGCCGGCGGCGCTGGTCACCAGGGCCGAAAAGATTGAAGCCTTCCTGTTCGAATGGGGGCGCATCACGGTTCCGATCGTGGTGTTCGGCACGCTCGGCCTGCTTTACCTGCTTGGTGTGCTGGACAAGGTTGGCCTTGGTTACGGAATCGGTCTGTCGATTCTGCTGGCCCCCCCAATCGCCGTGGCGTTCATCGTTCTTCGGGGGTACTTTCCGGCCTGGGCGCGCATCACGACCATTGTCGTAACCGCCTTGTATCTTGCCGGATCCATCTGGCCTTTCACCAACATGGTGTATCCGGGCGTGCCCGAGTTTTCCAGGGATTTGACCCGCGAGCAGGGCGAACAGAAACTGCCCCGCGACATCCGCGGCGGGTATTACTGGGTCGAGGTATTCGGGAAGTCGTTTTCCGACGTTGCCGGCGTCAGGAACGAGCGCGGCCGGTACCTGGTCAACCTGAACGGCGGCAAGATTGCCGGCGAGTTCTCCGACCAGCCGATTTCCGGAAACATGGGCACGTTCGACGGGATGATGGTGTCCCAGCGCAAGGCGATGCGTTTTGATCCCGGCCCGATGACCCTGCGTGCCGTGCGCGTCGATTCCGCCATCGGCCCGACCGTCACGGTTTCCGGTTTCAGGATGCCGGTCCCGCCCACCATCTTCTTTGCAATCCTGGCGATTGCCCTGATGTGGGCGGTGTTCGTCGATTCCTGGTTCCGGAACCAGACCTGGCGGTGGCAGCTTGCCCCGTGGGTCGGGATTTCACTGGTGTTCCTGGCTTTCTTCTACTGGACCTGGGAACCGGCCCGCATGCCGACGACTGCCGTCTGGAGCGGCGTGATCGGCGGTATAGGCGGCTTCCTGGCCGGTTGGCTGATGACTGTTATCGGCCGCGCGATCATCGGAAAGCTGCGGACTAAGATCTGACGCCCGCCCCGTGTTACCATTCATCCCGGAGGATCCATGAAGATTGCGCACCTTACCGATCTGCATATCGATTCGCCCGAGGCGATAACGCCGGGGCTGCTGTTTACCGGTCCGATGCCCAACCGCCGTCTGCTGGGCGCCGCGAATTTCCTGCTGAACCGCCGCTCGGTGCACCAGGTGCCGGTCCTGCAGGCCGCGGTCAGGGCGGTTGGCGAGACGGGGGCCGATTTCTGCGTGATCACCGGGGACGTCTCGAACCTGGCGATCGACGCCGAATTCAAGTTCGTGCGCGGCATCCTGGACGGGATCGGCGGGCCGGACAAGCTTTCACTGGTGCCTGGAAACCATGACTGGTACACGCCGGCGGCCGTCAAGGCGGGGCTGTTTGAAAAGTACTTCGGGGACTTGATCTGGCGGCCGGGGGAAGTCCATGGCCAGTGGCCGGTGTACCGCGACTTTGACGGCGTCAGGCTGATCCTGGCGCGGACCGCGTGGACGCCTCCACCCGGGATGGCGTGGGGAAAGATGGGGCCGGACCAACTCGACCGCATATTCCGCCTGTCCGAAGAGGCGGCCGACGCCGGGAAGTTCGTCATCCTGGCCCAGCATCACCACATGCACAGGCGCGCGAAGCTGCTGCACAGGACCACGGGCTGGTATATCGACCAGAAAAGGGAACTGGAAATGATTTCGCGGTCGCGCATCGGGCTGGTCATTCACGGCCACGATCACGACCATTTCGATCACGTCGTGCCTTCGCGGCACGCTTCGGGCGGGACACGCATCATCTGCGGCGGATCTGCGACCTACATGGACCAGCATCACGGCAGGTTCGGCAGGATGGGCGTGTACGAAGTCCGCGACGGCGTGCTTGTGGTGGAAAAATGGATGTATTCGCCGGATCGGGAACGGTTCGTCCAGTCCCTGGAAGGCTGATTGTCCGGGGCAGGCTGGCGCGCAAGGCCGCGGCTGCAGGAAGGAAGGCAGGTCGTCGGGCACCGAAGCCCGCGGCGAAGGGCATTGCCGGATATTTCCAGTCAACGAAGGCCGTCGGGACTTCCCTGGTCCTGACGCTGCCGGTGCTGCTTCTTTACAACGTAAGCCTGATTGTCCCCGCGAACGACACCATCAACACGGTCGATCTTCTGTCCCGAATCGTGGGAACCAGGTACGGCATGTATGGCCTGCTGGTCGCGAATTCCATCATCGGGCTGGTTTCCCTGGTCCTGGGCGTCGTGCTTGCCAAAAGGGGCCGCCTGAAGTGGTGGTACTGGGCCCTGCTTGTAGTCGAGGGCGCCGCCTGGGCGGTCCTTGTCGCCGCCGCCGGTTACTGGGCCAACACGGGACTGGGCCAGACCGTTCCTTCAGCAAGCATCATGCGCCCGAACGCCAACTACAGCCTGATGCAGATACTGACCTTTTCGGCCGGCGCTGGATACTGGGAAGAACTGGTTTTTCGCCTGGGGGTGATCGGGGTTCCCTTCGGGCTGGCCAGGTGGTTTTCCGGGCGTCCCGGCGGAAGTGGCGGCCTGATGCCGGCGGTCGTTGCCGGCGTGATGCTTTTCGTTTCCGCGATCGTCTTTTCTTCAGTCCATTACATCGGCGTCCAGGCACACTTCGACACATGGTCGTTCGTGTTCAGGGCGGTCGCCGGGCTGGTATTCGGACTCCTGTTCCTCTTCCGCGGCTTCTCGGTCGCGGTCTTTGCCCACTTCATGTACGACATCGCGGCATTCTGGCTGGGGTAGTGGAAGAAAACAGTGTGATGTCAGGGCTCGAAGGCGTCGAGATGTTTCCCGACGAGCGATTCGATTTCGGCGATTTCCGCGTCGGTAAGTTCGGGGAACTGGCTTCGGCGCTTGCTGGCTGAAAGACGGCCGTGATTCTGGAGACACAGTTTCAGCAGCAGGTCGGCCTTCATATCCGGCATGTCCACAATCTGTGTCAGGGACTTCCTGAGTTCCCTGAACGTGACGATGAACGTGAGCTCCTGGCGGAAGTCCGCGCGAATCGTTTCCTGGACCCACCCGTACAATGCTTCCGCGAGTGGCGTGGCATCAAAGTACCGGTACATGTGCGCGGTGTCGTTCCGAACCGTTACAACCCCACGGTCGTCTTCGTCATAGTCAATTACCCGCATCAGGGGGGCCGAAAATGATTCAAGGGTCGCGTCATACTCGTTCCTGCGTGCAAGCATCACGGCGGAAACCGGGAATATCAGGCCGTCGGGGGTGAATCCCATGCGCGACAGAATGTAGTGGATCAGCATTCGGTGCAGACGCCCGTTTCCATCGTTGAACGGGTGGATGAATACGAATCCGAAAGCAATCGCTGCAGCCAGCACTACCGGATTGATTCCGGATCCTTTCGCGGTGGAAAGGCACTTGAGCAGGCCGTTCATCAGGGCAGGGACGTCCTGCGGCCTTGCCCCGATGAAATGTATCTTCTGGCTGGTAAGATTCAGCCTTTCGCCGACGTAAACCTGAGTTGTGCGGTAGCCGGTGTCGGCATAGCGAGGGTCAACTGTAGCGTTTTGAAGTCGGAGCAGATCCATGTCCGTCAGTTCGGGCAGGCCGGGAAGTGTTTTGAGCATGTTGACGAAACGGTCCGCCCGGGTTGAACTGGGGTGTTCTCCCTCTATATCAAACGATGAACGTGTTTCCTTTGTGTACAGCCATGTCGTGGCCCGCCTGATGGCGTCGGCATCGAATTCGGCCAGGATTGCCGAGGCCTCGGCGGAAAGATCAGTGGCTTCAAATTCGGCAAGCCGGGCCGTCCTTCTGACCAGAGGGCAGAAATCGGAATTTCCCGGAAGGTTATTGATGATGTGATGCCGGCGGCTTCGCACGCCTGCTGCCGTGTAATATGCCGCTGGGTCAAGCAGTGGCTCAAAGTGCATTGCGGCGCCGTCATCAATCGTAAGAAGGCGTCCGGTAAGGAATTCGTACAGGAACCATATCCTGCGAAGGTTGGCCCCGCCCGGACGCGCAGCGATTCTGCGGCACAGTTCGTCTTCGAACGTCAGGCGGTCGATCGTCTGAAAAAAGGCTGCCAGCACCTGCAGGTCGATACCATCATACTTCAGGGCGAATTCAAGCTGGTCGCACCAGACTGGGCCGGGATCATAGCTCGGGGGAAAAACCCTGATCTTTGTCCTGCCCGACACAATAGTCTGGCGTTTCCATTTGTTGGCGATGAATGTAAGCGATGAAGGCGCCAGCACGACAAGGTTGTGGTCGATAATCAGCCTGGCATAGCCGGCGGGTTCCGTGTCCGCGGGAATCTCGACAGTCAGTCTTTGTAATCCGCTCTGTTGCGGTTGCATTGAAATGTCCCCAGTTCCGGTCACATGCCCCGGAAAAGTTCCTTAGAGCCGCATTATACTCCAAACCAGGCAGAAAATCTTCAAAACGCGCAGAAAATGGCAGGTTTTCTCAAAAACACGCAAAAGCAACGGTTGGTTCTCAAAAACGCGCAGAAAGCGGTGGGCCGGATCAGTCCCTGGCGATATGGCCGTTTTTTTCCAGCCAGTCCAGGTAAAAGGCGCTGTCCTGGCCTTCGGGGATTGCCTCGTTTTCGATGGCGTCCAGTATCACGTCGCGCAGGCGGCCGATTTCGGGGCCGGCCGGGATGCCGAAGTGCTTGATAAGATCATTGCCAAGCCCCTTGGGCAGCGGGTTGACCCTGGTGTCCTTCTGGCGGATTTCCATGATGCGGATCTGCAGGTCGGTCAGCAGCGACCGCACCATTTCGACCCGATCGGTCCGCTTGGACGTCAGGTCGGCCTTCGAGAACGCGACCAGGTAATCCAGGTATTCGCCCACGTCGCGTATCAGGCGGCGCACGGCCGAGTCGGTCCAGTCGTCACGGTACAGGTTGATGCGTGAATGGTTCCTGATGATGTAAAGGATCTGGTCGGCTTCGTCGGCCGGGAACTGGAACCTGGCCGCGATGCCTTCAAACAGCATCGCGCTGACGTCTTCGTGGCGGAAGAAGTGAATCTTGCCGTCGCGGAAGGTCTGGCGCGTCCAGACCTTGCCGATGTCGTGGCAAAGCGCGGCCCACCTGACAACGGTGCTTGCTTCCGCGTTCTGTACGACCTGTCGGGTGTGCGCCCACACGTCCTTGTGGCGGCCTTCGTCGTCCGAAAATTCCGCCATGGCGGCGACTTCCGGCAGCATGAAGTTCAGCACGCGGCAATCCGCAAGGAACGTCAGGCCACGAGCCGGCATCGGTCCGCACAGGACCTTGTTCATTTCCTTCAGCCAGATGTCGCGCGGCACGTCCAGGATATTGGAAGCGTCGCGCTCGGCGGCCGCGCGGACTTCCCTGGCGGCCTCGAATCCGTAACGGGCCACGTACCGGCCAATCTTCAGAAGCCAGCTTGCGCTTTCGCGGAAGATGGTATCGACCGGGAAGACCGGGCGGATCAGCTTGTCGCGGTAATCCAGCGTGCCGCCGAACGGATCGACCAGAGTGCCGTCCGGGGAGTACCCGAACGCCTGGATGGTAACTTCGCGGGTCGCAAGATCAAGAATAATCCCGGACAGGCTCTGGCCGCGCAGGCAGCGCAGCGGCGGCAGGTAATTGCGGAACGGCCCGACGTTGAACGTAATCTGTGTCCGCCCGGGGCGCGCGTCGTCCCCGAGTGGCAGCTTAAAAGTAATCAGTCTCTGCTTGTCGTCGCGCGCCTCGTTGCACTGAATGCCGAACGTCTCGCGGAAAACGTCCTCGATCGTTGACATTGAAGCGTTGACCGTCAGGTCGAAGGACGCGGCATCCATGATGGACTCGCCGCCGGCCAGGTCACGCGCGCGCGGCCCGATCAGATAGTTTTCGACCCCGCGTTCGTTGAACGCGTCGAAGATCTTGACCAGCACTTCCGGAAAAAGACTGCATTGCTCAATCATCGAAAGAAATCACCCTGTATGGTCGTGGTTCCGGCGCCCGGCGGCCTTGCGGCCGGAAGCGGCGGTGAAGAATACGCGAACCGCACAATTCGCGTCAACCCGCGACCGGTATCAACGACGGCCCGAATCGCGCTTTGCCGTCCTGAAATCGACCTTGACGATCCTGTACGGCTGCTGGCCGTACAGGTAACTGTAAGCGGCAAACGATTCGAACACCTTGCGCGCGTATTCCCTTGCCTCCCAGGCGGGAATGGATTCGACAAACGTATCGACCTGGACGTCGCCCATCGCCTTCAGCCACCTGGCAATGGCGCCGCCACCCGCGTTGTATCCGGGAATCGCGACGACCGGGTTTCCGAACTTGCCAAGCAGGCTGCCAAGATACCTGGCGCCAAGCCGGGTATTGATGGCCGGATTCCGCAGGCGTTCCCGCGAAACGGGGATCTTCAACTGGTTCGCGACGGTCTTCGCAGTCGGCATGATAAGCTGCATCAGGCCTATTGCGTTCGCCCAGGATTCGATTCCGGCCACGAATGCGCTTTCCTCGCGCATTACGGCCCAGACCAGCAGCGGATCGATACCCGCTTCCGCTGAAGCCGCGCGGACTTCCTTTTCGAATGGGCGCGGATAGGCAAGCCTGTAGTAACCCGCCGACTTCTCATCCGGCCAGAACGGGTTTCGGGCCAGAAGATCCCTGGCCAGCCGGTGCGATGGCGTGAAATCCCCGGACTTGTCCGTCATCAGCGCACGCAGCCAGTCGGTCGCGTCGTCGCGAACCGCCGACATCTTCAGTTCGTTCGCGGCAAGCTGCGGAAGACCCGCCCTGGAAAGCCAGACCGCGCGCGCGGCCGGGTGTTCCGGGCCGACATCCCCGATCGTCAGGAACGTGTTGCCGCGCGAACCAGGCTTCAAGGCAGGATCCGCAAGAATTTCCGCCAGGGCCTGCTCCGGGGCCTTCTTCGTGCCCTCGGTCAGGCGGCCAAGCGCAAGCACCGAATAAAACGACATCGGCCAGTCGATTACGCACTGGCTGAAGGCTGCGCGGGCGTCCCTGGCGCGTCCGGAAAGCTGCATGACACGCGCCTTCCAGTAACTGAAACGTGGCCCCCAGGAAGGATCCCGCCCAGCCGCCGGGATGGCCTCCTCAAGTCGCTTTAGCGCGTCGGGGTACCTGGCTGCCGTGATGAAACCCCAGGCCGCAAGCCAGCGGGATTCGGAAGCCATGTCGCCGTTCGGCCAACGCCGCAGCGACTCGTCGATGATTTTCAGGGCCTCGTGCTGGCGGCCCTGCTCGATTGCGGTGCGGGCGCGCACGACCTGGATGTCGTCGTTGTATGTGGCATCCGGGTAGTCGGTCGCGAGCATCAGTGCCCACGAGTCGCCGCGTGCCTGGTCGCCCGATCGCCAGGCGCTTCGAATCGCGGTGTAAAGAACCGGCGGCATGTCCCGGTGCTTGCGGCAGTCCTTGATGACTTCCGAAAAGTGCCCGACGGCTTCCTTGTGACGCCGCAGCTTCGAACACGCCCGTCCGGCGATCTCAAGCGCCTCGCAGCGCCTTGCCGGATCCGTTTCCGACAGAAGCGGCTCGATCGTCTTCAGGGCCTTTTCGTTTGCGTGCGCGTTTAACTGGGTCCAGGCGCGATCCATCGTTTCGTCCTGGGACGGCGCCGACACGACCCCAAGTTTCCTCAAAAGACCGCGAAATCCACCACGGCCCGATGAAGACGACTTGTAATAAATGTTCTTCAGTTCGGCGATCGCGCGATCGCGCGACGATGACGACATCAGCGCTTCGGTCAACTCGGAAATCAGGCCGGCATCGGCGTCCTTCTGGTCAACCAGCGATTTGATGATGGTCGCGGCGTCGAATTCACGTCCAAGCGAGACAAGGATTCCCGCCTTCAGTTTCAGCAGATCCCGTCGAAGCGGTGTGGTGGCCGGGATGCGCTCAAGTCGTGCCAGGGCGCCGCGGTCGTTCTTCAATCCAGAAAGTGAAGCCGCCTGCATCAGGTCGATGTAGTCCGAAAACTCAGGCAGCTTCTTTTCAAGGCCGTCCGTTACCGATTCGACGCACAGCCAGTCGGCGGTCATGTAACACGACCAGGCCAGCAGGAATCGCGCGTGAAGCGGGTGGTCCGACGAAACGGACTTTCCGCCCTTCAGCAGGATGTCCCGGGCCTGGTCGAACCGATCCGCCGCCGCGCTGGCCGCCGCCTTGCGCCCAGCCTGTGCGGTGTATGCCGGGGCGAGATCGTCCGCCGTGATGACACTGTTGCCGGATGGCTGGGATGAAGCCGATCCCGGCGCGAAAATCAGCGCGATGGCGAACAAAACTGACGTCAGCCTGAACGAATGCATCGGAAGAACCAGTCTTTCGGTCCGGGAATCTATTCCTGGCGGGATTTCGCCCGGATCCTGGTGATGGCGAAGTAATAATCGAAAAGCGACACCACCATGATGATGCCGATAAGCCACGAGATCACGTTCGCGACCATTTCGACCGGAACGCCCGGATAGTAGTGGGCCGCGAACAGCACGATGAAAAGGATGTCGGCACCGATTGCAAGCGACAGGGACTTCAGCTTGCCCGAAAGCCTGGCGGCGACGACGACGCCTTCATGGGCGGCAAGGATGCGAAGGGTGCTGACCGACGATTCGCGCACGTACATCACGAAAAGAAGCCAGAACGGGATCAGGCCGACCCACATCAGGCAAAGATACGCGCCGAAGTTGGCGATGGTATCGGCCAGGGGATCCGCCAGCTTGCCAAGGTTCGTGACGACCTTGTGCTTGCGCGCGATGTACCCGTCAACCATGTCGCTGACCTGTTGCAGAAGCAGCAGGATGAAAGCGGCCAGCATCAGGCCGGGCTTCAAATCGCGCACCAGTTCTTCCGGGGTGCTGCCGTATCCGGAACCCTTCAGCGACATCCAGAAAAGCAGTACCAGCAGCGGGCTGGTGAACAACCTTGCCGCGGTGATCTTGAGTGGAATGTTGTTGAAGCTGATTTTCATGCGGCTATCGTATCCGATTGGAGCCCGCTTGACCAACAAAATCCGGAAAAATTGATGCGGGGCGGGTCAGTGGCGTCCCTTGAATTCGTCCATCGAGGAATTGACACCGAGCCAGGTGACGACGCGGTCGAACATGCACGGCGGCAGAATCCGCAAAACCGGCAGGGTCGCAAGGATACGCGGCATCATCAGCAGTTCCCGGTCGGACTCGATCGCCTTGACGATCATGTCGGCCGCGTACTGCTCCTTCAGGATTGGAAGCAGAAGAGGGCATTTCGTCTTGACGCCATCGAACATGCCGGTGTCGATGAAGAACGGGCAGACGACCGTCGTGGTGACTTTCGAACCGCGCTTCTTCATTTCGGCGCGAAGCGATTCGTTGAATCCCACCGCCGCGAACTTGCTGGCGTTGTAGTCGCCAAGTCCGGCAACGCCGACAAGTCCGGCCGCCGAAGCGATCGTCACGACGTGACCGCAGTCCGATTCGAGCATGGCCGGAAGGAATGCCTTGGTTGTCCAGAAGTGCGCAAGGGTGTTGACCTTCAGCGACATCTCGATTCGTTCGTCGGGAACGTCCAGGAACATCTTTCCGCTGACGATGCCCGCGTTGTTGACCAGGACATCCACCTTCCCGCATTCCGCGCGAACCTTGTCCGCGGCCTGATAGACGGCCTCGGGTTTCGTTACATCGACGATGTAACCCCAGCCGGCGTCAGGCGTGATGGCACGGATTTCGGCGACGACGCGGTCAAGGTTGGCCTGGTTGATGTCCCAGATTACCAGCCTGGCGCCCTTCGCCGCCATTTTCAGCGACATCAGCCTGCCAATCCCCGAAGCGCCGCCGGTGACCAGAACAGTCTTGTTCGAAAGTTTTTTCATAATAAACACCTGCCGCGTTCAACCGGACGCACGCACCCCACCATAATCCGTACGGGCGAATGAAAATTCGCCCGCCGCAACCGGACTCACGCACCGCACCAGAATCCGTACGGGCGAATGAAAATTCGCCCGCCGCATGAATTGCAATGATCACTGAACCAGGTCAATTACGGGGCGACGGAAACCATTTCCCAGTTGTCGATGGTAATCGTGGCCGAAGCGGTCGGATTTCCCCACGTGCCTTCCGGCGGCTGGTAATCGTACATGCGCAGCTTGCCTTCGGCGAACGCGGCCCCGGTCGGCGCGACCGCCTGGAACGAAAGCGCCTGCCAGTCGGCGGAGTCGGTCGAATAGTCGTTCGACCAGCTGTTTGAACCGGTGATGAACTTCTTGTCGGCGTCATAGAACGACAGGCCCAGGCGAACCCTGCCGGCCGAATCGTTATCAAGGACGTCAAGCGCGAAAATCACCGTTGAACCGGCTGCCGTCGGGAACTTGTAGCCCTGAACCAGTTCCTGGTTGTCCGTCGATGTCCACGTAAGGACGATGCCGGCACTGCCGTTGTTGCCACCGTCGGCGTCACGGACGCACGTGAACGTGTTGCCCGGCCCCTTGGTGAAGCCCTCCGGCGGATCTTCCTCGACACTCTGCTTTTCGAAGTCCCAGTTGGACATGTCGTATTCGGGCGGGGTTTCGCAGTTGGCCAGGCTGACGTTCGCCAGGTCGGCGTCCTCGGTCAGCTTCACCTGGAACACTGCGTTGAACTGGGAAATGATTCCGGCGACGATGTCCGCCTCGAGACCGATGCACGGAATGTCGTTGTGCTCGACGAAGACGGGGACGTTGGTCGCGGTGCCGTAATCGATGGTTCCGTTCTTGCCGGCCGCCGCGGTGACCTTAACGCCTTCGATGCGGACGATGCGGCTTTCGATCGATTCACTCGGAAGGGTGCCTTCAGACAGGTCAACGATATATTCGCGGTAGTCGGCCTTGCCCTGGATGGTCACGTTTTCCTTTCCGGTAACCTGCTGGGTTCCCTGGTAATTGCCGTAAGCAGTGACGTGCATCTGGACATAGTCGCCGAGTTCGACTTCGTAACCCCAGTCCGGATTGGTCCCTTCATAAATGTACATGCCGCGGGTCGTGCTGTCGTCCGCGATGAACCAGCCCTTTTCGGTGACCTTGGTGACGACGGCGCCGCAAATCATTACGTCAACGGTACCCTCGGTCTGGGTAAGCAGGTTGGCGATGTCCTGGTTGGCCGGACAAGTCGGCGGCTCGGTCACGTCGATTACCGTGCCGTTATCGACCACGTTCGTATCCTGGCCATTTGTGTCCTGACCATTGGTGTCTTCCGGGATATTCGTATCCTGGCCGTTCGTGTCCTGGCCATTGGTGTCTTCGGGGATATTCGTATCCTGGCCATTGGTGTCCTGGCCGTTGGTGTCTTCGGGGATATTCGTATCCTGGCCGTTGGTATCCTGGCCGTTGGTATCCTGGCCGTTGGTGTCTTCAGGGATATTCGCATCCTGGCCATTGGTGTCCTGGCCGTTTGTGTCGGTCGGGTTGCCCTGATCCGGAACGACGACATCTTCCAGGTTGCCGTTGTCGTCCATCGGGCTGGGGTCGCCGCCGCAGCCGATCGCCATGGTCAGTGCGACCAGCGCGATGCCGGTCACTTTGAGCTTGAGCAGGTTGGTCATTTTTGAAGTCTCCTGTATGAGGCGTAAAGACGAACGAAGTATATTCGAAAGGTCATCGAATGAACAGGCCCACGAAGCGGACTCCCCGATAATTCCAGTGAAATGTGAATTAATTCCTGTGAAATCATCATTGATTTATATAAAATCGGCGACCGGATGCTATCGATTGCCTGGTTCGTGCGACATCGTTGCCGGGATTGTTAACGCGATGACTCTGCTTCCAATCTATCTGGCCGTCGTCGGGGATCACAGGCGTTTCGATGCCAGGCATCGCATAGTCAACGGCATCGCCTTCATTGCGATTCTTCTTACCGTCGTCGTGTCCCTGGTCGATTTCCTTTTCGTCAATGCCGTCGATTTCCGCGGCGCCCTGGCCGCCCTGGCCGGCGCGGTAACCCTTTACGTTCATTCCAGGGTCATGGGCCGTTCCGGGTTCATCGTGCTGGCGGTCGCCATGGCCTGTTTCGCCCTGGTGTTCGCGCTTGCCTGGTTCGATCACGGTGGTCTTTTCGGCACCACCGCATTCCTTATCGTGGTCATGCTCCCCGCAACCTTGCTGGTGTCGCCTTCACGTCGTCGATACCTGTTGTTTGCCGCCGTCGCCCTGGTTTTCGTGGCCCTGGTCGTCTGGGAGGCTTTCGATCAGTCGGTCAGGATTGTCGGCGGGCTGCCGTCCGTCAGGTTTTTCGAATCGATGGCCGTATTCATCATCTGCGCGCTCGGCGCGTTCGGTCTGTTTTCCGTCGGCATGCGCAGCCTTCGCAGCGAGCGGGCCCTTGCCGAACAGTTCGCCGCCAGGATCGAGGCGCTGGCATCGATTGATGGCCTGACCGGCCTGCTTAACCATTCGGCGGTGTTCAAGGCCGTCGAGGATGAGGTTCTGCGAACCCGTCGCACCGGCCGTACATTTTCGTTGATCATGGTCGATCTTGATGATTTCAAGTCAGTCAACGGCCAGTTCGGGCACCAGTACGGCGACCAGATTCTTGAACGTGCCGGCAAGGCCATTCAGGGGTGTGTTCGCGCCACGGATCGCGCCGGACGATACGGCGGTGAGGAATTCCTTGTCGTTCTTCCCGAGACCGACCTTTCCGGAGCCCTGGCGGTTGCCGAGAGGATGCTCGGGTGCATCGGCGGCGTCCCCGTTGGTCAGGACGGGCGTGTCCTTGCGTGCAGTATCGGGGTGTTCCAGTTTGACGGTCGCACGCCGGCCGAGTCGATTCATGCGGCCGATGAACTGATGTACCGCGCCAAGAAGGATGGTGGCGCCCGCGTCGTCGCCGGAACTCCGTCACTTCCCCCCGGCCGCCTGGAGGTTCAGACGGCATGAAGTCTTCCAGCGGCCAGATATCGATGGTGCAGCCGGAATTCGCCGGAATTCGCGTCACGATGGCTGCCTGCATGATCTTTTTTGCCGCCATGACCATCTTCAAGATGGTTCTGACGGACTGGCTGTCGGGGTTGTTCTACCTGGCCGCTCTTCTGATCATGGGGATATTCTTCTTTCAGGTCGTTCGAACCGAGCGTTATTCACGCGGCGTATGGTTCCTGGAAAGTATCTTCTTCCTGGTCTGGATGGCGGCAATCCGCGTTGCCGGCGGCGGGACTCAGCCCGGCATCGACGCCGGCGCCGTCGTCGTCATGGCCTTCGCGATTGTAATGGGATCCGGCATCCTTCGTCTGGTCGTCATCCTGCTTTCCCTTGCGCTTCCAATCCTTCTGCGCGTCCTGGAAACCAGGTGGTCAACCGAGTTGTACGTCGCCCGCCCGTTCGCCGTGACCAGGCTTGTCACCGGCGCAACCGTGCTTTCCATGGCCGTCGTCCTGGGGCTGCTGATGGATCGCGTCGTCGCCGCGTACTTCCGGCAGAGGGAACTTGCCCAGGCGCGCCTTGAAACGCTTTCCCGGATGCTTGTTACCGACGGGATGACCGGGCTGGCCAACCAGACCAGTCTTTTTGAACGTTTGAGCGATGAAGTCGGTCGCGCCAGGCGCAACAGGACGACCATGTCCGTCGTGATGATCGACATCGACGACTTCAAGGCAGTCAACGACGTTCATGGCCACCTGGCCGGCGACGCCGTCATCGTCGGGGTTGCCGGCGTTCTGGCAAGCATCGTCAGCCCGCCCGAGTTTGCCGGTCGTCGGGGCGGCGATGAATTTGTCGTCGTGCTGCCCGATTCGGGCATCGACCAGGCCATGGAAGTCGCCGAAAAGATAATGGAAGGTGTATCGACCTTGCGTGGCGCCAGGCGAATTACCGTGAGTATCGGAGTCGCCGCCTGGGGCGGCCAGGATGCCGCCGACCTGATGTCGATTGTCGATGCAAGGCTTCGCAGGGCAAAGGAACTGGGCAAGGATCGCATCGTATCCTCGGACTGATCCGCGCCGAGTCTTCTGACTGTTTCACATCGCGCGGGATTGTCCGTCGTCATCCTGCAGCGCCCTGATGTCCAGGGCCGATTCCCGCAGCGCCATGACCCCCCGCAGGGCCGCGATGCTTCCCTGAAGCGTCGTCACGCACGCAACGCCGTTGGCGCTTGCGGCAACCCTTATGGATGCCGCGTCGGTACGTCCCCTTCCGCCGGCCGGGGTGTTCAGGATAAGCGAGATCCCGGCTTCCCGAAGGATTGTCACGGCGTCCCGGCCGCCCTCGCCAAGTTTCGAAAGAATCTGGGATTTCACGCCGTTTTCCATCAGGAATCTTGCGGTACCTTCCGTCGCATAGATTTCCGCTTCCATGCCCCGAAGCATCCTGGCCAGTTCGATCGCCAGCGGCCTGGTCCTGTCCCTTCTGTTCAGGCTGACGAAGATGGCACCCGACCTGTGCAGGACGCATCCGGCGGCTCGAAGGGCCTTAACCAGTGCATGTCCCAGATCCGGCCCCGATCCCATGACTTCGCCCGTCGATCGCATTTCCGGCCCCAGAACCGGGTCGATTCCGAACCTGGAGAACGGGAACACAGGAGCCTTCACCCATACCCGCCCACGCGGGTCGGGCATTGGAAGCCCAAGCTCCGACAGCTTCCGTCCGGTCATGACGCGGGCCGCGTGCCTTGCCCAGGGCGAACCCGATGCCTTGTGAAGAAATGGAACCGTCCGGCTTGCCCTTGGATTGACCTCGAGCAGGTAAATCAATCCCTGGCACCGCGCGAACTGCAGGTTCATCAGTCCGATCGCGCCCAGTTCGACGGCCAGCGTCCGGGCGATTTCAAGCATCCGGGCCTGGTCGGGCTCATCGATCGTCTGTGGCGGGAAGACCTGGATCGAGTCTCCGGAATGTATGCCTGCCGGCTCGATATGCTCCAGGAAACCGCAAGTGTGTATGTCGGTTCCATCGGAAATCACGTCCAGATCGATTTCGGTCGCGTCCTCCAGGAACCTGTCAAGAAGAAGGGGCTTCTCGCTTGTCACAAGGATCGCGTTGTCCAGTCGTGTTTCCAGATCCTCCATATTCCAGGCGATTGCCATCCCTTCGCCGCCCAGGACGAACGACGGACGCAACATCAGTGGAAATCCAAGTTCCATCGCCGCGGCCATCGCCTGGTCGCGATTGGTCGCCGTCCTGCTCTGCGGGATTCGGATGTCGTGTTTGTGGCACAGCGCCGCGAATTCCTCTCGATCCTCTGCCAGGTTGATTCCGCGCGGACTTGTCCCAAGAATCCGTACGCCCTCCGCCTCCAGGCGCGCCGCGACCTTCAGCGGGGTCTGTCCGCCCAGTCCGACCATGACCCCGCGCGGCTTTTCACGACGGCATGCGGCAAGCACGTCCTCTTCGGAAACCGGTTCGAAGTACAGCCTGTCCGCGGTATCGAAGTCGGTCGAAACGGTTTCCGGGTTGCAGTTGTAAAGGATCGGGTTAAGGCCCTCGTCGCGCAGCCCGTCAACCGCCGATACGCAGCACGTGTCGAATTCCAGGCCCTGACCGATTCTGTTCGGCCCGCTGCCAAGGATGATGACCGCCTTGTCGCCGATTCCTTCGCCTTCGCCGTGCACTCCCCACGAACTGTAGAAGTACGGCGTCCCGGCCTGGAATTCACCGGCGCATGTATCGACCCCGCGGTAGCCCGGATCGCCCCGGCCGTCGCGAAGCCTGTCGTGCCCGATTCCGGTCGATGCCGCGATCTCCGCGTCCCCGATTCCGTGGGACTTCGCCAGCGAGTACATCGATTCCGGCAGGTCGGCCGCGCCCCGGAAGCTGGCAACCCTGGTCATGGTGCCGACCATCAGCCGAACTTGTGAAAGGAACCACGGATCCCACCCGGTCATCCTGTTAAGGGCGGTCCTGGGCCATCCTCGGCGCAGGGCCTCGGCAATCAACAGAAGGCGGTCAGGCGATGTCGTGACAAGCCTTTCCAGAAGCCTGTCGTCGGAAAGGCCGGCAAACGCCCCAAGCAGCCGCGGGGCCCCCTTTTCCATGCTGCGGATCGCCTTGCCAAGGGCTTCCGTGAACGTGCGGCCAAGCGCCATGGCCTCGCCTATCGACTGCATCCTTGTCGTCAGTCTGGGATCAAGTCCGGGAAACTTTTCGAACGCCCACCGTGGAATCTTCACGCATACGTAGTCAAGCGACGGCTCGAACGCCGCCGACGTTGTCTTCGTGATGCGGTTGGGAAGTTCGTCAAGCGTATATCCAAGGGCAAGCAGCGTGGCGACCCGCGCAATCGGGTAACCGGTGGCCTTCGAAGCCAGGGCCGACGACCGGCTGACCCGTGGATTCATTTCGACGACTATCAGGCGTCCGGTCTCCGGATGAAGCGCGAACTGCACGTTCGAGCCGCCGCAATCGACCCCGATCCGGCGCAGAATTTTCAAAGACCAGTCGCGCAGGGTTTGAAGTTCCTTGTCGGTAAGCGTCTGGGCCGGCGCGACCGTTATGGAATCCCCGGTATGGACGCCCATCGGGTCGATGTTTTCAATCGAGCAGATCATGATGCCGTTGTCGGCACGGTCGCGAATGACCTCAAGCTCGAATTCCTTCCAGCCGATCAGGGATTCCTCGACCTGGATCGAACCGACCGGGCTGGCCTTCAGGCCCAGCCGGATGATTTCGGCAGCCTCCTGTTCGGTTTCCGCGATGCCGCCGCCTTCCCCGCCAAGCGTGAAGGACGGGCGAAGGATTACCGGCAGCCCGATTTCACGAACCGCCTTCATCCCGTCTTCAAGGTTTGTCACCAGGCAACCGCGGGAGCAGGGAAGGCCGATTGATTCCATGGCATCGCGGAATTCCTGACGATCCTCCGCCATCCGTATCGACCTGATGTCGGCCCCAAGCAGCCTGACACCGAACCTGTCCCAGATTCCGCGGTCATGACATTCGACCGCCAGGTTCAGCGCGGTCTGGCCGCCGAGCGTGGTCAGCACGCCATCGACGTTCTCGCGTTCAAGTATGCGTTCGACGACCCACGGGCGCAGCGGTTCGATGTACGTCGCGTCCGCCGTCGATGGTTCCGTCATGACCGTCGCCGGGTTAGGGTTCAGCAGAACGACCCGGATCCCTTCTTCCTTCAGGGCTCGCACCGCCTGGACGCCCGAGTAGTCGAACTCGCACGCCTGGCCGATGACGATCGGTCCGGACCCAAGAACCAGCACCGTTTTCAACGAAGGATCGCGTGGCATTACATTGACCTCCGTCCGTCAGTGCCGGTGATTTCCGGATCGGTAGCAAGCGCGGGCCTGGGCTTCGGACCACCCCAGGCGGATCGGGACTCCATCAGTTCCATGAATCGATCGAAAAGAGCGAGCGCGTCCCTGGGGCCGGGGCTGGCCTCGGGATGGAACTGGACCGAAAAGACGGGGCGATCCTTCACGCGAATACCCTCAACAGTATTGTCGTGAAGCGATACGTGAGTGATGTCCAGATTCGATGGCAGGCTCTGCGCGTCAACCGCGAAGCCGTGGTTCTGGCTGGTGATCCAGACCCGTCCGGTCGCGACGTCCTTGACCGGGTGGTTGGTTCCCCGGTGTCCGAACGGCAGCTTCAGCGTCTTCGCGCCCATGGCCAGCGCCAGGATCTGGTGGCCAAGACAAATCCCGAATATCGGCAGGTCGGCCTGCTGCAGAAGCCGGGAAACGGTCGAGATTCCGGTGGTTACCATCGCCGGGTTGCCGGGGCCGTTTGAAAGGAAGACGCCGTCGGGGGCACTTTCAAGAATGTCGCGGGCGTCCGTCCCCGAAGGCCACGCCGTGACGTGGCAGCCGCGCCAGGCAAGGTTCCTTACGATGTTGCGCTTCATCCCGAAGTCGATTGCGGCAACCCGCAGGGGTCTTGCACATCGCCGGACTGGAAGCGGCGGCATTTCGCCGTCCGAAAGGATGAACGGCTCCGGGTTTGAAACGGAAACCTGCCTGGTAAGGTCGATATCGTCGATGCCAGGCCAGTCGGCCAGCATCGCCGCGACCCGTTCCGGCGGGGTCGAGTCCGTCACCACCGCGGCCTTCATCGCGCCGTGTGTCCGCAGATGAAGCACCAGCGCCCTGGTATCGACGCCCTCAAGTCCCGGCACGCCGTTTGATCGCAGCATGTCGTTCAGCGTACCCCTGGCGCGCCAGTTGCTGTGCAGGCGGCTGTAACTGGTCACGACGAACCCGGCCAGGTGCAGCGTGCGGCTTTCCACGTCTTCCGGGTTGACCCCGTAGTTGCCGACGTGGGGAACTGTCAAAGTCAGGATCTGTCCGCAGTACGAGGGGTCCGACAGGGCCTCCTGGTACCCGGCCATGCCGGTTGAAAACACCGCTTCCCCAAGACGGACGCCACGCCAGCCGAAAGGAAGCCCGGGAAAGAGCGTTCCGTCAGCCAGCAAAAGGTAACCCGTCTTGTTCCAGGGGAGGGGTGAAGCGAAGATTCGTGATTCCAAATCTGTCCCTTCTTGTGAATGAATCGGCGGACGCCGAACTTGCGCGGAATTTCCGGGAAAGCGGGCCGGATGTCAACCGGTGGCGGGATGTTTTTGAACAGGAAATGCGATTGCGGTCATTCTTCGGGGGTCGCGGAACACCTGACCGGGTCGTGGTAAACGCATTCGTCGGCCGCGTCTGTCGGCTTGCCGTCCAGGCGGTCGCGAATCCAGTCGAACTGTTCCGGCAGCGACCACAGGGCCGCCTGGGTGTGCCCGGCCCCGGCGCATTCGATGTGGTGCAGCCGGTAGCCGGCCTGGCAAAGGCGATCGAAGTCGTCTTTCTGCGTATCCGTGATCAGAAGCGTATCGTTTTCGCCGTAAATCATCATCGTCGGCGTGTGGCGCGACACCGGCACCGACGTGAAGGCCAGCGAGTTTTCAAGGTAATAGCACTTCCACGGCCCGATGGCATCCCAGTCGCCGGTTTGGGCGGCCTGCAGGAACCCCGGCTGGAAAACGGTCTCAAGCGTCACGTCGTCAATATCGACGCCGATGCTGATGCCGCACTTGTCTTCCGGGAAAAGCAGCGTCGGGGCGACGTCGGCGACAAAGTACGGGTCTTCGTTTGTGAAGACCGTCTCAAGGTCGGCCGTTTCCCCGTACCAGAGTTGCATCGTGACCACACTTACCGCCAGAAGGCCGGTCGGGTCGTCGATTTCCTGCATCGCATTCTGCATCATCGGCAGCAGGTCGGACGGCGGAATCTGCGCCACAACGCCGGGAACCTTGAATTCGGGGGCGTACCACGGGCCCCACAGTTCGGTGAAAAGGCTTGCGTGCCCGCCCTGGGACTGCCCCCAGATAATCACCTTGTTGGAAACCGGGGGGTGTCCCTCAATCGACTCGAGCAGTTTCAGGCCGCCCCTGACCGCGTCCCATGCACCGATGGCGGTCTGCTCGCCGACCAGGTACCCGTGCCTGACCGTCGCCGGATCCCCGAAACCGTTCAGGCCGATGTAATCCGGCGCGATCACGACGAACCCGAGTGACGAAAACGCGGGACCAAGCGCGCCCATCTCAAAGTGGTTCTCGTCGGCGCTCGGGGCGCACGGATCTGAAAATCCGGACGTTCCATGCTGGTAAAGAAGGATCGGCAGCGGGTCGGTGAAGGGATCCTTGTTGGCGGGGAACGCCATCAGACCGGTTGCCTCGACCTGCTGGCCGCGATCCTGCGTCGTGTAGCGATACCGGTACGTTATCGCACCGTACGGAACCGGGCTCATCGCGTCGAAGCCAAACCCGTCAAGCAACCCGTTGATTGTGTCCGCATCCAGTGTCAGCAGGGGAATCGGCTCGAATTCCACCAGGTCGCCCAGCGATCCGGGGGGAAGCAGTTCATACGCAGGCATGTCGCAAAGGGCATGTGGAGGCACCGGAACAGGCTCGATTATTTCAACGATGTCGTTCGTGTCGTGCCCGTCCTCGTCCACGGTGTCGGGAACCGTCAGTTCGCCGGCGGTATCCTCAACCGTTTCGGATTCCTGATCGACCGCCAGGTCGCGACCTTCGTCCGGATCGATGCCGTCAACCGCATCTGCCGTCGAATCAGCCAGGGAATCGCTGTTGGTTACATCCTGTGGTTCGTTCGTGTCGTTCTGGCCGGGATTCGACCCGCAGGCAAGAACCGTCGCAAGCAGGGCGGCGGCAAGGTAACTGGTTGTTTTCATTTGGGCTTCCCTTGTAAGTCCACTATCATTGCCGACGCCGGCGCGCCGACTGGCGGGCGTACTTTACAACATCGAGGCCGGATAATTCAATTGACGGGCCCGGTGCAGTTTTTTACAGTTTCGACTGCCTCTGTCTGCGACGAAGCCTTGATGAAAAGAATTGCCTTGCTGATTGCGGTTCTCGCCGGTCTTTCGGTTTCTGCCTGTGAAGATGGCGGGCCTTCCGACGAATGCGTGCCCGAGCCGATGTGCACCCCGGAATGTCCGGAAGGTTACTGTGGCGACGACGGCTGCGGCTGCCCCTGTCCCGCCTGCCCGGCCGGCCTTAAGTGCAGGGATCAGCAGTGCGTATGCGGGATTTGCGGGGGTGACTGCGGCGAGTGTCCCGAAATCGAGTGGATTTCGGTCGAGCAGGGTACCTTTTCAATGGGCTGCAAGGCCGATGCGGCGAATGTCGATAAGATCTGCGGCACCCCGGACGTTCTCCCGCCCCACGACGTATCCGTGCCGGCATTTGAAATTGCCAGATTCGAAACGACCGCGGCTCTTTATGCGCAGTGCGTTGCAACGGGGGCCTGCCTGGCTTCGAACACGCTTGGCAGCAGCGCCACCGGCAATAATCCAAATCTGCGGGATCATCCCATCAATCATGTGAAATGGTTCGATGCCGAGGCCTTCTGCATGTGGATCGGCGGGCGCCTTGGTTCCGAGGCCGAATGGGAATACGCGGCAAGGGGAACCGATGGTCGGTATTACCCATGGGGTTTTGCGGGGCCGACTTGCAGGACGGCGTGGACCGGCGTCGATGGATGCTCGATTAACATGACACATCCCGTGGGCACCATGCCGGGCGGCAAGTCCCCCTGGGGGGTCGATGACATGGCCGGAAACGTGGCCGAGTGGGTGGCCGACCATTGTCACACCGAGGGATATCAGGGTGCCCCGGCCGACGGTTCCGCGTGGACGAAGGAGGGGGGCGGACTTTGCAGGGTGTTCCGTGGCGGTGGCTTCGGTGCCGGCCTCGAGGAAGCCAGGTCCTTCAATCGTGAGTTCATGTCGGGCGATCTGACCTTCAAGGATGTTGGGATTCGCTGCTTCCGCTAAACCATTCGTTCCCTCGCTTGTATTGATCCCGGATTGTAAATTCGCGTTTGCACATAACCGATATGCGCAATAAAATTGACGCAGTTCAGCATTCAGGCCACCTGTATCCAAGGGCTTTTGTTGACCGGTCGAAAGCCGGTCGTCCCCGGGGGGATTCATGACAAGGCAGACTATTCTTGCGATTCTGGTTGTGTCCGCGTTCACGGCAGGCTGCGGCGGGGGTGTCCAGGGGGTTGATGCGATCGACGATTCGGCAATTCCCGATGTCACAATCCATCCCGATTCAGGGACGGATTCGGGCCTGGAAGACGTTGAACGCGATTCCTGGCTGGATGTCGGTTCCGGGGATGCCGATGTTCAAGTTGCGGACGTGCCCGATGACGAAGGTTTTGAAGAAGTGTCCGCCGACGGTCTCGATGCGCCGGATTACGACGATTCGGGCGAAGATCCGGCTGATGTCATCATTGACGGCGACGCTGGCGATGACTTTGCGGGCGGGGATGACGGCATCGAGGATTTAACCGATTTCGGTTCGACGGACACTGTCGATGACGTAATCGTCGGGCGGCTTTCGGTTGACGCGCCTCCGGGCGGTATCGTGCTGGGGCCGGCGCTTCCGGGGTGTGTCGCGAGTCCGGTGACCGTCACCGCGACAAACGTCGGCAACGGGCCGCTGTCGATTTCCCTGGTTCGTCTTTCCGGGGGCGTCCCGTTTGTGCTGTCCGGGCTGCCGGCCCAGTGGCCGGTGGTGCTGTCCGGTGGTCAGACGTTCCAGTTCCAGGTTGGTTTCCAGCCATCGGCTGCCGGGCCCCACTCCGATGCCATAGTTATTGAAAGCGATTCGGCCGGTGGCGCCGAACACACGATTGGACTGTTCGGGCAGTCGGTCGTCTGCGGTTCCGGAACCCACAAGTGCGGCTGCGCATGCATGTCGGACAGTTCGGTTGACAGTTGTGGAAGCCGTTGCACGGCTTGTCCGACTGGCGGTGTCGGAACCACGCCGGTCTGCGAGTCCAGCGGGTCGTCGTGGGTGTGCGGTTTCAAGTGCGACGACGGTTACCATCGTTGCGGTTCAAGCTGCAAGCTGGACAGCGATCCCAATGCGTGCGGCGATTCGTGCACATTGTGCGTTTCAAAGGCGAACTCGACGCGGGCCTGCCTGGATGGCCAGTGCGCGCTCATCTGCAACGACGGGTGGGGGGACTGCGACGAAAGGTACGACACCGGATGCGAGGAAAGTCTTGCAACGGTCCTGAACTGTGGAATTTGCGACCGCGCCTGCACGAGCGCCCCTGCCAACGGTTCGCCGGCCTGTATCCAGGGCGACTGCTCGTTTTCATGCAAGTCCGGGTACCACAAGGAAGGCAGCGCGTGCGTCCTGAACAATGTCGATTCCTGCTGCGGTGACGACGGCCCCGGTGGAAGCTGTATCGACTGCACCGCGATGCTGGCGCCGATGCCGCCGAACACCACCGGCAGATGCGTCGGACTTATTGATTTTACCTGTGAATTGATTTGCCAGCCGGGCTGGTTCAGCACCAGCGGTGGCATAAACGACGGATGCGAATGCCATTTCGTGTCGGATTTCGATCAGCCGGGAAACGGCGTCGATGAAAACTGCGACGGCAGCGACGGAAGGCCCGATCTGGCCTGGTACGTTTCCACCACCGGTTTGGATTCGAACGCGGGAACGGCCGCGGCGCCGTTCAGGACAATCCAGCGGGCCGTGAACGCGGCCCGGGCCGACTTCATCAAGAAGCGGGTATTCATCGCGGCCGGGACGTATAACGAAGGCGTGGTTATCGACGGCTCCATTTCGCTTTACGGCGGGCTTTCCGCAGACGGCAACTGGACGTGGGCGGAATCGAACGTCACAACCATCCGTGCCACCGTTCCCGTGGGCACCAGGATAATCGCGGTTGACGGCGTCAACATGAACGAGCCGACCTGGATCGGCAACATGACTTTGTGGGCCGGACCCGAGGTTCAGGGCGGGGACGGTTCGGACGTTTATGGTGTCAAGTGCTCGAAGTGTCCCGGATTGAGGCTGCACGGACTGACGATAATCGCGGGACCAGGGGGCAACGTTGACGGCGTGCCGATCGGGGCAACGGGAACCGCCGGTGGCACTGGCGGCACTGGCGGATACTTTGGCGATCCGGGTGCCGCCGGGACGTCCGGGTGCTCCAGGCCTGGCGGACTTGGTGGACTGGGGGGCGTCTTCAGTTCGGGATATGACGGGGCTTTCGGCGTTGTGGTCGATGGCGGCGGCGGCTACGGTGGCAGCGGTGGCTGGTACAGCGACGGGGAGGTCGGCGGCGTTGGTGCCGGTTGCAGCGATGTGGCGTCGGGCGGTGGCGGGGCACAGACGATCGGGGGCGCTTCGGCCGGTTACTGGCTGGGCACAGCCGGCACGACGGGTGGCCAGGGGTGTCATGGACATGGTGGCGGCGGCGGCGGTGGCGCCATGGCCTACTATGACGGTGATTATTACTACTACGGTTCCGGCGGCGGCGGTGGCGGTGGCGGTGGCTGCGGCGGTGCCGGCGGTCCCGGTGGAAAGGCC
>Ga0208939_1000746_pt1 | contig 25673 bp, 34 predicted proteins | sample AD_STIC12_MetaG_FD_184437 | JGI IMG/M metagenome (GOLD analysis project Ga0208939, IMG submission 184437) | Active sludge microbial communities of municipal wastewater-treating anaerobic digesters from USA - AD_STIC12_MetaG (SPAdes) (version 2) | ecosystem: Engineered > Bioreactor > Anaerobic >...
CGAACCGACGCAGCCGCGTTGATTCAGCCGGAAATCGCGACCGAGATCATGAAGAATGTCGCGACGATGAATCCGATCATGCAGCTCGCGCGCCGCCTGCCGAACCTGAGCACGGCACAGCGCACCATCCCGGTAGCGAATGCGCTGGCGACGGCGTATTTCGTCAACGGCGATACCGGTCTCAAGCAGACCACGGACCTCGACTGGGCCAATGTCACCCTGACGGTTGAGGAACTGGCGGTCATTGTGCCGGTCCCTGAAGCCGTGCTCGACGACACCAATTACGACATCTGGAACGAAGTGCGGCCGGCGCTGTCTGAGGCGTTTTCGGTCGCGATCACCGGCGCGGTGCTCTACGGCACCAACATCCCGGCCACTTGGACTACGGCGCTGGGCGCGGCCGGCCTGTTCGCTCGCGCGAATGCCGCCGGTCATGTGGTCTCCGCGGCCAACTATGCCGATCTGTACGAGGCCATCATGGGCGAGACCAATGCGGGCGTCGATGGCCTCCTGATGACTCTGGAAGCCGACGGCTTTATGGCAACCGGGCATGTCGCGTCGGTTGGGATGCGTGGGCGGCTGCGCAACGTGCGGGATGTCAACGGTGTGCCGCTCTTCGTGCGCTCGATGCAGGATACCACGCGTTACGAGCTCGACGGCGCGCCCATCTACTTCCCCACGGACGGCTCCATCGTCGATGCGACCTCTTGGATGTTCTCCGGCGAGTGGAACAAGCTGGTGTACGCGTTCCGGCAGGACATCACCTACAAGGTGCTCACCGAGGCCGTGATTCAGGATGCCGCCGGCAACATCATCTACAACCTGGCACAGCAGGACATGGTGGCCCTGCGCGCGGTCATGCGGCTGGGCTTTGCGCTGCCCAATCCGATCAACCGGATCAACCCGACGGCGGCTACTCGCTGCCCGTTCGCGGTCCTGACGGCGTAAGAGGGGGCGATTATGGCGACTCTCTTTCCGTACAACACCAACTGGCAGGCGGGTGCGCGCAAGGCGCAGTCCGACGCGCCGGGCGTGTTGACGATGCTCGGTACGGGCGTCATGTACTCGCCGGGTTCGCCAGTCGTAGACGATGTGGACTGGTACGTCGCGTCGGTGGACATGAAAGTGGGCGCGTACACGCTGGCGCATACCGCGCCGGACTGCGGCGCGCGCAATGTCACGGTGACGCAGACGGCGGTGGATGCGGAAGACACCAACGGCACGATTGTCATTGTCGGCACGGACCTGGCCGGCAACGTCATCACCGAAACGTTGACGCCGAAAGCGGGCGCGACGGTTGCGGGTGCGAAGTGCTTTGCGACCATCACCTCCATCACCGGGGTCGGCTGGGTCAAGGGTGGCGCAGACCCGGATACCGTCACGCTGGGCTTCGGCGCGTTGATCGGCTTGCCGGACAAGCTCACCGACACGGCGCAGGTGTTCGCGGCGTCGCTCGGTAACGTGCGCGAGGGCACGCATCCAACCGTCACGGTTTCGGCCACGGCACTGGAATCCAACACGGTGGACCTGAACAGCGCGCTGAATGGGTCGCCGGTCAAAATCTACTACTGGCTGTAGGAGGCAGGAATGGCAAAGCAAACCGGGGCCTTTGAACTGGCCCTTGTGGGACAGGCCGTGCCGAGTAACGGCGGGGCCGGTGAAGTGGCGAATCCCGAAGGCGTGACCCTCATCATCAAGCAGGCGACGCTGTACGTAGACACCCCGAGTGCGGGCGCGGCGAACATCGCCATCGGCACTGGCGCAGCGGGCGCGGCCAACAACAACATCATCGCAGCGCAGGCGGTGAACGGCGCGATCACCGGGCTGGCGTACAACCTCCTGGCTCCGGCGGCCGGGGCCGCGGAGGTCATGTGGACGGCGGCACAGGTGTTGAATGCGACGGTCAGCGCCGCGAGTGCGGCCTTCGTCGGGCGGCTCCTGGTGGAATACTACCGCGTTGATGCTGAGTAAGTGACATGACCCTCACGGCGGCGCAAGTAACTGCTGAGGCGCGGGCGCTCCTGCGCTTGCGCATGATGACCGACGCCGCGACCGCGCCGGCACTATCGGAAGACGAACTAGCAGAACTGTTAACGGTCTCCCGTTTGGCCGATAGTGCCGGCACTGCACCCCTGGCTGCCACCTGGATACCGAGTTACGACCTCAATCGAGGCGCGGCGGAAGGCTGGCGCTGGAAGGCCGCGAAAGTCGCGGCGTCCTACGACTTCACCGCGGACGGCGCGACCTTCAACCGGTCACAAATGCGCGAGGCTTGCGAGAAGCAGGCGGCGGTATATGCGCGGCGCATTGTCACGAGTGCGGTTGTTTTCGCGCCACTGACAACGGTGGAAGTGGACGACGATGAAGCGTAGCGCATACCGAGCGACGGCTACGGCGCATAAGCTGATGTTAGGGGAACCGTGATGGACGCAACAACACTCATGCTCATCGGGATTGGCTGCGCGGCGGTGCTGTGCGTCGTGGGCGCGGTGGCTATCGTGCTGGTGGAGTTGGGTAGATGAGTTTTGGTGGGATGTTCGGCGGCTTCCGTCCGGCGTTTGATCGAGGCGGTGCGCTATCTGTGCCTATTTTGCATGTGCAGTCGGACAAGAACACGTCCGGGGGCACAAGCTGTGCCTTCAGCAATGCCAATACTGCGGGCAACTTGCTGATAGTGACAGTGCGTTGGGCCACGGGCACAGTCAACGTTACGGGCGCGACGGACACGCAGGGCAACAGCTACACCATGTTCGGCCCAGCCGGTAATCTCGGCGGCGGTAAATACAAGGCCGAGATGTTGTATGCCACCAACTGTGCGGCGGGTGCAAACACGGTGACAGTTGCCTTCACGGGCGCGGCTGCTGCTATCTCGCTGGCTGTCCATGAGTATAGCGGCATCGCATTGACGAACGCACTAGACCAAGACGAGGGCGCGACGGCGCTATCTGGCAAGGCAGCCGACAGCGGGAACACGGCGGCAACCAGTCAACCCAACATCCTGCTGTTTGGCTATGTGTGGATGAACGCCATCGTTACAAATCTAGCATTGGGCGCGCCATACACTAAACGACAGAAACACGCCATGTTTATAACGGGTGATCAGGTTGTGGCTGCGATTGGCACGTATAACGTCACGGCGACATGGACCACCAGCCGAGCCTGGGGCGCATACGTGTGGGCGTTCAGAGGCATTACTCCAACATGAGGTGTAGACATGGCGAATAATCACATCGAATTGACGGGCACGGAGACACGGCTGGCGGGACAGATGCGCTCCTTTGTAGACCGTCTGCAAACACTCAAAGACGACAGCGCCAGCCTTAAGGTTATTGCAGACCAAGCCGCGGCGGGTGGTGATTGGACAGGGATGCGCGCGGTGTTCGGCTTTGCCTCGGATGCCGACGCGGAGGCGGCGTATAACCTGCTCGGCTCGGTCAACACGACGCTCGGCACGGACGCGTTTATCGCGCAGATGCTTTCACGACTCGGCTAGGAGATGAGGTATGGCGCGCCTGCTTGAAACCGACAGCCTGAGCAATCAGGACATTTCCAGTGCGGTAGCCATCGGTGCATACACGGCGGCGGCGGTGCGGCTGGTGTCCGTGCGCGTCCTGGTCGCACAAGCGGCAGGCAACGGCGATTACATCATCTATGGCACGCTCACCAAGAGCGCCACGGAGTATCGCATTATCCCCATCACGACCGCAGCCGCGGCCAACGGTGTGACGGCGCTCGCGTTTGTGAGTATCGAGATTCCGCTGGACGTTGACGACGTGCTGACCGTCTACATTGACGGGTTGGCCGGGGATAACGCCACGCCGGATACGCGGGTGGACTTTTACGAACATGATTACCTGCGGCCCACGACAGCCGACCGCACGCTGGACGTAGCGGCGACTGGCGAGGCGGGGCTGGACTTTACAAACCGGCTCGACACGACCGGGATTCTACCTGCGGTGGCGGCGGGTGCGAGTGGCGGTTTGCCACTGAGCAAGGACGCCAGCGGGCGGGTAGAAATCGCCGGGGCTACTAATAACACCTTAGACGCCCTGTTGACGGCCGTTCAGGGCACGGACGGGGATACGTTGAAAACCCTCTCCGACCAGATTGACAGCGTAGGCGCGGGCGCAGGGCTGATGCGCCCGGTTGTCAGCACGGACGGCCAAATCACGCTGTACCAGGGCTACGACTACAACAGCGCGGACAATCGAGCCGTCGAGTTCACGGTTGCGAGTCCTGATTTTACCGGCGCAACCACGGCCTTGAAATTCGATAGTGATAGTTATGCGGGCAGCGTCGTCAATCCCGGTTTGACGACTCAGCTACTCCGCTTCGAGTTCACAGCGGTTGAAACTGCGGCCATGACCGCCGGCCATCACGCGTACCGGCTCGAAGTTACGCGCGCCGGACGGCTGTTGCTCGAAGAGACCGGCGTTATCAACGTGAAGGAGTGATGATGGACGAACAGCAATTCGGCACGCTGGAAGTGGTCTCAGATGTTCCCGTTGATACCGAGCAACCGGAGATGTACCGGCATACGGTGTATATTTTGGGCGCGGTTGGGGCGCTGTGCGTGATCGGAGTCACGGTGTTGGCGTTGCTCGGTAAGACGGCAGACGCTGGGCTGATTGCCATTGGCGCATCGGCAGTCGGCGGGCTGGTAACGCTGCTATCTCCGAGGGCCAAGTGAGCGCCCTCCTACCGAGTGACGAACTCGCGGCGCTGCGCGCGACGCAGGAGGCTGCTCTTCCAGATACAGCCGCCATTCGGCGGATCACGCGTACGAGTGACGGCGCGGGCGGCCACACGGAAAGCGAAGCGACGGTGACAACCGTCGCCTGCCGCATGGCGCAAATCGGCAACGGCAGCGAGCGCCTGATTGCCGAACGGCTGTCGCTGGCTGAATCGGTAGTCGTGACCATGCCCTACGGTACGGATGTCCGGCTGACCGATAGGCTGCTTATCAGCGGTGTGACGTGGGAGGTCGTTGCCATTTTAGAACGGTCCTGGTCAACGGCCTTGCGGGTGATCGCGGCGAGGGTGCAGTAATGCCGGTAGAGGTAGTGTTCAACGATTTTGAGAAGGTCGCAGGCAATATTGACCGGCGGGCGCGCGCCGTGGTGCAGAAGACCATCGCGGATCTCCATCGCGAGGTCGATACCGCCTTCACGCAGGAGAAACACGGCCGCACGTACATCGTCGGCGGCACGGCCCAACACCCGATTGAGCATACAGCTTCGGCGCCCGGTGAAGCGCCGGCAGTGGATACCGGCAACCTAATGAACTCGGTCACGCACGCGATGACCGACACAACGGTCGGTGAAGTGGCGGTCGGTGCGGAGTACGGCGCATATCTGGAACTCGGTACGGCACGCATGGCGGCGCGGCCCTATCTCGGGCCCGCGGCGGATAAGGTCAAGCCGGCCTTCGAGCGGGCGTTAGGGCAGGTGTTCAATGGCTGACCCAACCGCCATCTGTGACGCGTGGTTGTATACCGAGCTGACCGGGGATGCAACGCTGATGGCCCTCATCACCGGCGTGTATGCCGATGTCGCGCCGGAGGGTACGGCCCTGCCGTATGTGGTGTTCTCGTTGCAGACGGCGCGCGACCGCATGACCATCGAAGGCAACACGATCCTGACGGGCGGCACGTACATCGTCAAGGCGATAACGGACGAACCATCTTACGCAACGGTCGCAACCATCATGGCGCGGGTTCATACCCTGCTCCATCAGGCTTCCGGCTCCGGAGCCGGTGGCACGGTGATTGAATGTGTCAGAGAATCGGTATTTCATTATGTCGAGCGTGTTGCGGAGACCAACAAGCTCTATCGGCATTTGGGCGGGCTATACAGCCTGCTTGTGCAATAGGAGGTAGGCAATGACTGAACGGGCCACAGTCGCACAGGTCACGCAGATCGGCGCGGAGAGTACGCCGGGTACGGCGGTTGCAGCCAGCAAGCTCCTCGCGTCGTTGGAACTCACCGGCGGCATTAAGGTTTCGAATCAGGTCTTCCGCCCGGCGGGGCGCAAGTATCCGTCTTTCGTCGTGCCGGGCCGGGAGTGGTCGGAATGGAAGCTCGGCGGCTGGGTGACTTACGGGGAAGTCGTGTACCCGCTGGCGTCGATCCTCAAGAGCGTAACGCCTGCGGCGGATACGACGCTCGGTAAACTCTGGACGTTCGCGCCGGCGCTGTCAGCAGAAGATACGGTCCAGACGTACACCATCGAGCAGGGCGGCACGGTGCGCGCCCATTCGTTCGCGTATGGCATCGTGTCGGAACTCGGCTTCCGGTTCACGCGCGAGGGTTGCCAGTACGACGGCACGCTGTTGGGCCAGCGCATCTCAGATGGCATCACCATGACGGGTACGCCGGACGCTATCGAAACGCCGCCGGTACCGGTGGCCGGGACGCAGATCAGCGTCTATGCGGCGGATTCGTGGGCGGGTCTCGCGGGGGCGTCGGCATCGACACGCATCCTCTCGGCTGAGTGGCGCATCTCCAACCGATTCGGCCCGCTGTGGGTTCTGGATGCGTCGAAGACCAGCTATGTGGCGCATGTCGAAACCGTGCCGGATGTGTCCTGCAAACTCACGGTTGAGGCGGACGCGGCGGGCATGGCGTTCCTGACGCTGATGCGCAATGCGACTAACAAGTGGTTGCGCATCAAGGCGTCCGGCGCGGACATCGACACGGGCAAGCCGTACCTCTTCCAGATCGACGGCGCATACAACGTATTGGAGCCGTCCGAGTTCCGCGACCAGGACGGCGTTTACGCGCTGGAATGGACGTTCGTGCCCGTGTACGACGGCACCGCGGGCAAGACTATCGAGGTCCAGGTGCGCAACAAGGTCGCGGCCCTGTGAGTGTGATCCTGGCACTGGCTGTGTGGCTTTCCGGCGGCTCGACATGGTTTCTGCCGTTCGTGGGCTATGCCGAGCCGCCGAAAGCCGGGGTTGGGGTCATGTATCCCGACTGTGCCAGCGTCAACCAGTTGGGCGCGCTGTGGTATCAGGATTGGAGTGCGTGGCCGACGCTGTGTGATGAGTGGTCTCGGCCTTTGGCAATGGTTTGGTCGTATCACGGCGGGCCGCTGCCCCCGATACCGAGCTATGCGTGGGGAGTGATGCTCGGTAATGAGCCGAATCTACCGCAACAGGCGAACATGACGGTTGCTGAGACGGCGGAATTGTCCTGGCTGGCTGCGCAGAAATGGCCGGATGTGCGGCTGATTTCACCAGCGACATTCAACGATGCATATTTCATGTTCCGTGTGTACGAGGAACATGAACGCATGTACGGCGTGCCGCCGGCGTGGGATGTTATCGCCGTGCATTGTTACTTTGACACGGCGCAAGGCTGCCAGGATTACATTGACCTGCTCAGGCAGTTGGCCGACAACTACACGCCGGCGCTGCCCCACCTCGTTACCGAGTGGGCGATACTCCCCTGTAGTATCACGACGCAGGGGGTGCGCGGGCAGCCGGACATGGCGCGGGCGCGCTTTGAGGCGACGAAGCTGCGCGCCTGGTTCGAGTCGCAGCCGGACATCCTCGCACACCTGTGGTTTGCCGCTGAGTATACCGGCGACGAATGGTGCGTCTGGCAACCGCACCCGGCGTGTGATACGGCATTGTTACGCGATGGCCGCTATACCGAGTGGGGTTACTGGTTCATAGGGAGGAACTGAATGCCTTTGACACTGGCACATTTGAAGCGCAACACGCGGACCCTGGTACTTGAGTATGCCGGGGAACAGGTCAACATCACGTATAAGCCGGGCGCCATGACACCGGCGCTGTCGCTGGAGATGGCAGACCCGGCGACGAATCTGCCGGTGGTCACGGTGTTGGAACAGACACTCGTGAGTTGGGATGTGGTGGACGATGACATGCTGCCCCTGCCGGTGACGCACGACACGCTGATTATGTTGCCATCGGACTTCCTCGGCGCGGTGTTCGGCGCGCTGATGGAGGATGTGTCCGTGGGAAAACCGTCCGGCGCGACCTCCGGCGCTGGCTGAAAACAGGAGGGGATGTCGGAGCCTGCCCTGACTGGTATCCGCTGATTCGGGCGGCGCGCTATCTCGGGGTGGCTCCGTGGGTGTTGGCTGAACAGCCGCTCATCTGGCAGAAGTACGCACTGACCGCAGAGGCCGCGGAAAACGAGGCGCAAGTTGATTACAGCAGCGAAAATCCGGGCGGTAGTCGAGGCTGATACCGAAAAAGCCAAAGCCGCTTTGAAAGCATTTGGCCGCGAGGTTGATACCACGGCGACGACAACCCGGCGCGGGATGCGCGGCATTCTGGACGCGCTGAACGGGTTGCCGGGTCCGCTCGGTAACTTGTCGGGCCTGCTGACCGGGGCCGGGTTTGCGACGGCGGCAGTTGGCGCGGCGAAATTCGCGATGGAGCTGGACAATCAGCGCCAGATGGCTGAGAACGTGCGCAAGGAACTGACGGCGTATGCCGGCGGCGCACGCGAGGCGGAAGCGGCGACAAATGCCCTCTTGCGCGCCACGGAAGGCGGTATCTCGAAGCTGGACGCCATGCGGGGCGCGTCGCAGTTGCTCGGTATGGGGCTGGTACAGAACGCAGACCAAGCGTACACAATGGCGCGCATGGCGGTCATGTTGGGCGACAAGATGCTATCGGCACAGGACCGGATGGCATCTTGGAATGCGATGCTGGCGAACCAGTCAATTCAGCGTCTGGACACGTTCGGGATTTCGTCGGGGCGTGTGCGCACGCGCATCGAAGAAATGATGAAGGCCAACCAGGACTTGACCCGCGAACAAGCCTTCGTCAATGCCGTGATGGAGGTCGGTGCGGGCAAACTGGACGCAGTGGAAGCGCAAGGCGTCGAAGCGGCAACCAGTATGGACAAGCTGCGTTCCGCGCTGGCGAATCTGAAACAGGTTGCCGCCGATGGCGTCAACATCAAAATTGCGGTGACAGGTATCACCGAAGCCATCAACAATCTGGCCGGTGTCATCTCCCCGGAAGGCGCGGCCGAACGGGAATACGCGCGGGCGTTCGAGCAATACCGTAGGGCGGTTGACGACACGGCCGCGGCACAGGCGCGCTTGGCCGGCTGGTATGCGAAGCTCAACCCCTTCGCACGCCAGCATTACGAAATCAAACTGCAAGAGGCACAGGCGGCGGAAGCAGCGGCACTGGCGAACTACCGGCAGGCACAGACGGCGTATCAGGTTGCGCAAGGCACGTACCAGGCGAATGATGCTGAACGGGAGCACTATGCCTACCTGCTGCAAAGCACCGATGCGACGAACGCGGCCGCAGACGCCGCGGTGAAGCTGAACCAGGCACGGACAACCGGCACCTTCACCGTACCGAGCAAGACGCGGTGGGGGTTGTATACCGATTATGCGCGCAACATTGCCAACGCGACGACCTCGAAGCAGGATGCAGCCAAAGCTATCCAGGACTGGAAAGACGCGGTGAAGCCAGCGAATGATGATATTGCCAAGAAAGCGGCGAAATCGTATCTTGACCGCATGACCGACGCGGGCAAAGAGGCCGCGGACCGTATCAGCGGCTTTCTCCAAGAGGGTATGCGCTTCTCCATCGGTCTCAATGACATGACTTCCAACCCGCTGTCACCGGGACAAAATGGGCCGTTCGAGCAGATATACCGGCTGCAAGCCTGGCTGAAGGATGGCAGTTGGGGCGACGCGGCGGCTATGTTGGGCGGCGACAGAGAACGTATCGCGGGAGCTGTCAAGTCCTTCCAGATGGGGAACTTCACCGATGACGTAGTGAGCATGATTGACACGGCCGGACTGCGGAAGATGTTGCAAGACAAGGTGGCCGCGGAAGCCTCGCAGCAAGCTCTCGCCGGGCAGCTCGGCGGGGATGCGTCGATCCTCAAGTCGTTGCTCGGTATCGACACGGCCGGACAGGGTATCGTGTTGTCGCAGCCGGAAAGTGCGGCGTTGGCGAAGTCGCTGGCGACAGGCGTAAGCTCCGGCCTGAAAGAATCAACTCTCGGCGTGGATGTCATAGCGGCCATGATTGGCAGCATGGATACCGAGTTAGCGGCAGACGGCGGCAAGCAGCTCGAGGACAAGGGCGCGGCGGCATTTGACAAAGTGGGCGGCGGTTTCGTCAAGCGGGCCAAAGAATCACCGGTGTTCTACGCGGCAGTAGGCGCGATGGTAGACAGCTACATTGCGAAGGAATTGGAGCAATAATGGCTGATTTCCAGTATAAAAGCGGCTCTTGGGCCGATGTGCCGGCGTATGCACACCCGGACGATGAGGGCTCAATCAATGTCGTCTACCCTGAACCCACAGAACGGGATGGTCTGGGCGCGCCCTGCGGGGCCATCGGGTTGCCACATATCGAAATCCTGGCGACGCAGATGCGCGGCGACGGCTGGGCGTGGTGGCAAGCGTTCTTTGCTGACGCGAACGCGCTGACAGCAGCTATCTCCCTCACGGCCTACGACCCACGCACAGCGGCATGGGTGAAATACGCGGGTACGCTGCTCCGGCCGCTCGGTAATGCCAGACCGGGCGGTTCGGCAACGAACACGCTGTACACCGATGTAACCATTGTCGTTGAGCAAATCACGGTGACGACATGACGCTGACCGCTGACCAGATTGCCAACACGACGGCAACGGAGTTTGACGTAAAGCTGCGCTACTTTGCGGCGGCGGCATATTACAACACGCTGACGCTGGCGCACTACGAGTTCGGCAGCGCGCCCGTCGGGTGGACCATCAGCGGTGACAGCATCACGCCCGCGGGGTCATGGGTTGAGGTCACTGACCGGATATACGCGCGCGGCTCACTGACGTATGAGTGGGTTGGCAGCGCGCTACACTGGAGTACCGAGCTGCAAGGCGAGAACTACGACGAAGATTACTTTGCCGTGGACCGGGCGGTGATGTGTCTACGGCGCATCGTGCGCGGCGCGTATGATTCCGGCTGGGTGGTTTGGTGGATTGGGTGCATTGCCGCAGGCGAGTGGCGCGACGACTACCGTTTGGGCGCGCAGTGGCAACGCTCGGTAAGAGGCACGGATGTTACTCTGCGGCTGATCGATGCGCCGCGGCTGACTGCCGGCCGCATCAACATTGCGGAGGACGCCAGCGCCACCGCGTCTACGACGCTGGCAACACCGTCCGTCGAAGCGGCCAACGGTGAATTTGTCGGCACGACAGCCAACGTAGGTGCAAGCAACGTGGTTGACCAGCGGCTCAATACGGTTTGGATTTCGCAGAGTCCGCCATCATCCACCACGGCATCTATCGCCTACAACGCGCAGGTTCCCAAGCTTGACGAAGTGTTTTTCAAGCCGGTCGCGGGCTTCGATCCTGACCGGGCGTGGTGGGTGGAAATCGTCAACGCATCCACGAATGATACCGTCGTGTCGATTTGGGACATGCTCTTCGTGACCTACACGGCGTTGGGTGCGCATGTCGCGACACGGTTCCCGGCCGCGGGCGAACTGGAGCCAGGGGAACGCCTGGTCATCTGCGGCAACCGGGCCACATTCGAGGCGATGACCGGCGGGGCGCGCGGGGCGAAGATCGTCCTTGCTGCAGATGAAACCCCTTACTCTTACGTGGTCTCCTCCTGGACGGAAACCTCGCCCGGCTCCGGGTTCTACACGGCGAATCTCGGCACGACCTGGACGCGGCAGACGTTGAATGCAACCGGCGGCTATGCGATGCTCGCACCGCGCTTCTGGTCATCGTGGGGTGACAAAGACGGCGTGAAGTGGGGTACGGATCGGGCCTTTCCGTCTGGTGTCGTTGCCGCGGACATTTGGTCCGGGGCTACCGTGGACATCTCTACCATCGTGGACGGTGAAAGTATCCGCCGCACTCTCAGCGGCGGGGGCGTAGGCGGCTCGAATCAGGACAGCGAAACAGCCGCCGATTGGCAGATCGAGACCTACCCGACGCCGGGCGACAAGTACAGCGTCACGCGCTTTGACTGGTTGCTGATTACGTTACCGGAGCATGTTTCGACGCTCGGTACGAACATAACGCCAGCATCCACGACGATTGAGATTGACGAAGGTACACTCGGCTGGCCGGAAGCTGGCGACGGGGTTATCGAAGGCGATACGTTCTCCTACACTGGCCGCACTGCTACCGAGTTGACCGGGGTCACAGGGCTGGCAAGCTCGCACACGGCGGGCGCGACCCTGAATCCCTACGTGGGCAGCGTAGCACAGACCGGCTGGAGCATTACCAGTGTGCGGCTCAGACGACGGCCGGGAACCGCCTACATTCTGCGTTACGAAGTTTGGATCTCCGAGAATGACAGCCCGACAACCCCGGACGGTGAAGACCCGAGTAACGTGCTGTGGCGCGCCGATTACGACGAGCCGCATTACACCGGTGCGAACCTGAACGGCTTTACCGGATTGGGCGGCGGGCCAGACTTGACCGTCTACCTTGCGCCGGATACGGGCGCACGCTGGGCGCGCTGTATCCTCATCAACATCCTCGAGATGTACCCCGAAACCGGGGCAGTCACCGGCGCGCGGGCCAAGCTGAACGAAGTCGAAATCAACCTGGACGAAATGACTTTGCCGGATCAAGGCGTTACCAGTCTGCCCGGTGTGACCGCGGGCCTGTTGGCCGAATACCTGATCGACCAACACACCTGGCTACAACTGTCCGACTTCGTGGACGTGGCCCTAACCTGGGGCGAAATCGGCACAGTGGCGACGGCCATCCAGCCGCTGCCGACGGTGCTGGAGGACCTCGCCCGGATGCACGGCTGCATCGTCGGCTGGGGCGTGGACGGTCAAATCACCTGGCTGCCCGATCCGTGGTGGCCGGGCGGTATCACCAAGCATCCCGACTGTGCGGACGGACCCATCTACCGTTGGGAGCCGAGTACGGTGCGCGGGGAGATTACCTTCCAGACGGCACAGACGGAGGTTTCCGGGGTCGCGGTCACGGCAATGGACGGTGAAGGCAACCCGCTTGAGCGCGTTACCGCACCGCCCGGTGTGACCGGCTCCGGTGTACGTGAGTTTACGGGCCTCACGGTTGCCAACCAGGACACGGCCAAGCTCCTCGCGTTCAAGCTGGAACTCAAGGAGAAGAACCAGGACCGGTGTACGCTGACCGTGAAAGGCATCGGTGAATGGTGTTGGCCGACGCAAGTCTATTACGTCGAGTGGCCGGACGGGACGGAGCGCGGGACCTGGATTGCGGAGCGGGTGACGTGGAGCTGGGCGTTCGGCGCGGCCAAGCAGTGGAGCTGCACGCTGGACCTGCGGCGGATGTACGTGGGGTGACGCATGGGTGATACCGGACGACTACTCAGAAGCACATTTGAAGCGCGGCGCATTCAACTACCGGCGCGCGTCACCTCGATACCTCTGGACGCAGACGGCAAGTCGAGCGGCTACGTGCTGGCCGAAATCAGCGGACAGGCTGGCGTCAAAGTGCGCATCGGGCCATCTGACAACTACTACCCCGGCGATTGGATTGCGGCGGAACAAGTAGGCGGCGGGGCCGGCGCGCAGTATGTCGCGGCGGGCTTCGTCGCGGGTACACGGCCGCAGTCCGGCGCGTGGGAAATCACGTCCCAAATCACCATCGGCTCGGAGACCTTCGACGCCGGCGACGTAGTTTTCGGCAATCCCTACGACTCACACTGGTGGTATGACTACTCGGTAGGGCGCTGGAACGTGCGGCAGGCGAACGCGACGCGCGGCGCGTTGGGGCCGCTCGCGGACACCTACGATTATGCCCTCGGTTCGCCAGCGTTGGGGTTTGTGTTCGGGGATTATACAGATACCTGGATTGCCGGTGATGATGTCAACGGCTTTCGTATCTTCTCCGGCGCGGCGCAACGGGTCGCGCTGAACACGGACGGTTCCGGTTGGTTCGTGGATGCAGATGTCTTCAGTTGGGACACGGCCGGCAATCTGACGCTGGCCGGCAACTTCCAAGCCAACAGTCTGCGCATCGGGGAACGCGCCGCCGGTCCTGCGATTCGCGGCGGTGAAGTCATTGAACTGGACAGCCTCGGTGATCCGCTGCCCGAAGATACCGAGCGATACGGGTTGCGCATCTACGATGAAACCGGGTTGCCGAAGATTGCCCTGCTGACCGGCACGTATGACAATCCCGATGTACCGGCGGCGCTGTTCGGTGCGGCAGGCGACCCGAACTATCTCTGGTACAAGGACGGCCTGCTGCGCTTGAAGGGCGAGGCCATCATCGACGGCGGGCAGTTGGGCGGCTATGCGGTCACGGACAAGCGCATCACGGCCCTGAACAACCGCATCATCCTGGTCAACGAGAACGACGCAGCCTACGAGGAGGGGCTACTGCTCATCACGGGCGACACCGACGTCGCGGGGTCTATCGCCTGGCGCAAGAGCGCGGGTGTGGGGCACGAGGACGACTGGGCGGGCATCGTAACTACCCTGTACAGCGCCTACGACGGCAGCGCCAAGAAAGAGGCGCGCATGTTGATCGGGGTGTCCGACCTGTTCACGGCCTGGAATGACCGTCCCTGCGCGCGCCTCCGGCTGGAGGCATCGACGCCCACGTCAGGGGGCACTAAGGCGTATCTGCAACTCGTCAAGCTGGGCGGCCTTTACGGTTGGGACGACGAGATGCGGCTGGAGACGAACGCCGAGGTGCGGGCGCAGGGCGGGCTGCGGACCAGCAGCGTTGCGCCCGCCACAGAGAACGGTACAGTGACCCTGGCGGGCATTGTCGGAGCGACCTGGATCGGGCCGAGCGCGTTTGCATGGTTCACTACCTACGGCACGAGCGGGCGATTGGCGGCGAACGGCAACGGCCTGCAGTGTGTCTCGGCGGGTTATCCGATGTTTTTCGAGCTAAACATCCCGCAGCAGATGGCCGGGCGCGACATGCAGCTTGACAGCCTGGAGTTGCATTACAGCACTGCGGTCGCGAGGGCCTATATTGCGTCGGTGAGTCTGCTGCAGCAAGTGCCCGGCGACGCGCCCAACACGCTGCTGACCTATGACAACGACCTGGGCAACGGCAGCACGGGCGCGGGTATGGCGCAGTTGCTTGATACGGCGCTCTCGCTCCCGGCGTATGACCACCGCCCGCTGTTGCTCAAGGTAACGCTGGCAGGCGTAACGGATTATGGGCAGGTAGTGATACACGGCTTCTTGGCGCAGTGGCGCACGGTATAGGAGTGAGTAGGCATGGGTGCTAAGAAAAAACTCGCCACGGGAGCGGCAGCCCTGGCGACCGTCGTCGTCATGGCTCTTTCCGGCGTCCTGGGCGGGGGGAGCGCCACCACCGATCCCTTCCCGCGCTTGGTCTTGCGGGGCGATAATCTGACGGCGGCGGCCAGTCACGCGACGGCGGCGGGTAGCGTTACCGCGGCCCTGTATCAGGACATGATCGATGCGCCGGCGCCGATTGGCCCGCAGCAAGCGGTGGATAAGGCGTTTGTTCACCGCATCGAGCACGCGCTTTATGGCTCGGCGGCTAATAACAATCACGGCTGGCAAGCGTTCAATTACGCTTACGATTACGTCACTAACCCAGCCAACGACCCCGCGACCGTCTGGGCAAGTTACGGCAGTATCAAGTCGTATGCCGGGGAGCGCATCATCCCCATCGCCCTGGTGCTGGACTGGGTGGCGGACACCGACGTCGGTACGACGACCAAGCGCACGGCCATGCGCGAATACCTGTGCGAGTGGGTCAACCTGATTGACGCACAGTTGGGCACACTGACAAGCGCGGATATGCACAATTATTATGTCCAGAACATCGCGGCGGACGGATTGGCGCTCATGGAAATCGGCGGCTCGGAGAGCAAGGGGTCGTGCACTCTGGCCCTGTATGGCGGCGCAAGCGCCGAGACGCGCATCGGCCAACTGATTACCGCCACGACCGACCTCTACTTCGCGCAGCGCCTCCGCAACGGGACGATTCACGAGGAAGGGATTCACTATCAAGACCTGAGCCTGCCGGAGATGACGGTCTTTCTGGCGGCGGCAGACGCGGCGGGCTACATCGCGGCCAACACCACCGCGGCGGTCAACACCTTCGAGGGGCTGGCGGCGCGCGCCGTACCCGCGACGGGCTTCATGCAGTGGGGCGACGCTATCGAGTCGACCGCCATGAGTTACAAGCGCCTCTGGGGGCAGTACACTTACCTGATGCAGCTTGCGGGGCAGCGACCGGGCGATTACTACGTTTGGGATACCATCCGCGGCACAGATTACGCCGAAAGCTGGGCGACATCGGGGCATCGGCCCTTCATCGTGATGTTCTACGACCCGACCGTGGTGGCGGCCACGCCCACGGCCCCGGCCCTGTTCATCCGCGACAACCTGACGCAAACGCCGGAACCTATCGGGGGCTTCGTCATGCTGCGTAGCGACTGGTCGACGACGGCCCTGGTCGCCCGCCTGACCAACCGCGGCGACCACGCCGAGCACAGCCACTTTGACGCGGGCGGCCTGGAACTCCACCTGAGCGGGCAGCAGTTTGTCCTTGACCACTCTGGCTCTTACAACGAGGAAGCCCACGGCGAAGCGGGCCAGCACTCGACGGTCGTGTTCTATGATAGCGGCGCGAGTCAGTGGGGCAACCTGCCGAGCAATGACTACACTAGCACGACGGCTGATGATTCGAGCGCCTTCGGGCAAATTGTCGCCTTTGCCGACCGCCCGAATGTGGGGTCGGCGGTCTATGCCGACCTGCGCTATGGGCTGGTGAACCAACTCGACGCCAGCCGCGTCTTCCTGCCCAAAGCCACGATTACCCCGGCTCCGGTCGGGCGGCGCTTGCTGCTGTTCAACCGGCAGGCGGGGCAGCCGCCTCTGCTGGCCGTATTCGACCGCACCGGCCTGGGGGCGGCGAAAGACTGGCGGACGCAATGGCATTTGGGGAGCGACCTGACTATCACGGGCAGCGGCACAACGGCGGCGCCCTTGGTGGTGAGCCACGCGAACGGCGCGACCCTGTATGCCTTCGTGTCTGACGGGCGCAGCATCGTCGCGGGGCCCGATCGCGTCTACGACACCAGCAACTGCAATAACTGTGAAGCGCCTGATACCCGGAACTATGTTTACTACACCCAGCAAAGCGCCACCAGCGAGCCAGTGCTCTCGACTATCTGGCTGGCGTCGCCCGGCGGCGCGCCGACGCTTACGCTGGAGGTGCTCTCCAGTCGTAACACCTACAAGATTGAGCGACCCGGCGCGAGCGGTTACACGCGCTACGTACAGAACCAGGGGCGTACCAGTATTACTATCGGGCGGGTCACGACGGACGCCGAGGCGTTCCTGCTCAACTACGACGCGGGCGGCAATATCATCGGCGGCGTCTTTGCGAACTACACGGCCCTGCAAGATAACGGGGTAACGCTGGACGGCCTGACAAACGCGCGCGTCGCGGCCATCGAGTTTGCGGGCAGCGATGGCAGCGCTCGTCACGGATACGCCAGCAACTCGGCCCTGGCGACCGTCACGGTGGGCGCGCCGCTGACCGAGGCCACGATTACGCCGACCGCGACGGCGACCCGCACCGCGACGCCGACGCCGACGCCCTCCCGCACGCCCACGCCCGTTTACGCCGCGGGCGTGCGGTTCAACGAGGTCAGTCCGAGTGAGCTGTATGACTGGAGCCTGTCGGGCACGGTGAGCGCGGCGGATCGGTATTTCGAGCTGATAAATTGGGCGGCAACCACGGCGAACATCAGCGGTTGCACCATCGGCAACGGTACAGACACTTACGCTTTCCCCACTGGTACGACGCTGACTGCATATGCGCGCAAGGTCTTTCTCGCCGAAGACACGGTACACATTCCTGACAATGGCACGCTCACACTGGCCGGCACAGGCTGTAGCGCGTCCGTCGTCTACACCGCTGCGCCCGATACCGGACAATGCTACTCTGCATCCCCGGACGGCTCCGGTTCGTTCGCGTGGGTCGCGCCGGAGAATTGCACGCCTGGTCAACCGAATCCGTAAAGGAGGATATATGGAACTGACAGAGGAACAGCGCGCCGCAATCGAAGCCCGTATCACGGACCTGGAACACATGCGTGACCGCCTGGTCGAGCAAGCCAACCTGGAACTGGCGCGCATTCTGGCGCGTCTGGACGAACTACAAAAGTTACTTCAGCCCGAATAGAGGACTCATGCCTACCGATTGTCAACCTTACCGCGTCCTGTACATCGCACCGGAAGCACCCGGTCTGCCTGCGCTCGCCTGGTGGGAAGAAGCCTCCAAGATCGCGGCCATCAGCGGCGTGGACCTGACCATTATCAGCCGCGGGCAAGCCACGACCGAGCATGTAGCACAGGCGCTTCGCCGCGGCGCGGATCTCATCATTATCGCAGCCCACGGCGCGCCCAATGAGATCATCTTGGCCGATGGTTGCTCGGTAGATGGGGTATGGCTGGCAACGCAGGCGCGGCCGGGTAAGCCGGAGTGCGTCGTCATCGGCGCATGTCTGTCCGGCGTGCAGGATTACGCGCTGCGCGACTTCGGGCGGGAGTTGTCACGCATCGGCATCCATGCCGTTGTGTTCGCCGTAGCGATTGACGACCGGGCCGCGGGTGTCTACTCGGTTGAGTTCGTGCGCGCGATGTGCGCGGGTTCAGACGTGGCCCAAGCAGACCTTGTTGCGGGTCTGGCCGCGAAGCGCGCCTATCCGAAAACGAATCTTGGCGCGCAGCTTGTACCGGCGCTGATGAACGGCTACCGGGAAGTGCTGGAACGTATCGAGTGCCTGGGTGAAGACCTCGCAGCGACGAAGCAGGAAACCCGCACGCAGCTCGAGGAAGTCTTGCGCCGGCTCACGTTGATTGAAGACAAAATCGGGCCGGCGACGCGGCGACGGAGCAGCTAATATACAGGTACGGGAACGCAAAAGCCCCTGGGGGATTGGCTCCCAGGGGCTTTTGCATGTGTCAGGCGGTGGGCTTGCGGGGCCGGCCGCCGCGGCGGCCGTTGGCTCGGCTGGCCGCCGCCTTGCGCGGGGATGTCATCGAGCCGAGGATGGCGGCGGCGGACGACCGCGCCAGCTGCGCGCGGGCGTAGCCGATGATGGCTTCCGCCACGATGACTGGGGACTCGTCCGCAATCCCCCACTCCTCCTGCAACTCAGCGATTTGCTGAGCCAGGAGGCTCGCCGGCTGGGAGGAAATCTCCTCCCAGCTTGCGTTTTTCCCGACGTACCGATCCCACATCTCAGATGGATTCATATATCCCTCTCTGCCGGCCTATTGTGTCCCGACCGGCGGGGCGTGACGTGCCGTGTTTCAGGCGGCCTGCTCGGCCTCGGCCACTGCCTGCTTGATTCGCTCCACGATGATTCGGAATGCCTCCGGATCACCCTGACCGCGAAACTTACCATCATTCAGGTCGTACCAGATCTTCGTCTCGAGGAGACGAAACATTATTCGTTTCGCCTCACTGTTTGAGATTGTGCGCCCGTTGAGCCGGGCGCTCGAGATGTTGCCCGTGCCGTAACGGGCAACATCCAAACCGAACCAACGAGGCAAATCGTTAAAATAGACCCGCCTCATCCCACATTTCTCCCATACACTCCCGAGTTTTTTGATGATTTCTTCTTGGGTTTTCATGTGACCTCCAAATGTTATTTTATGACTCGATTATAAACCCAACGTTAGGTTTTGTCAAGGGGTATAACCTTAAAAAATCATCACGTTGCGAAAACTCATAGAGGATTTGAACGCGGAAAAGAGGAGATTATAGCAGCGTATCCACTGCGCCATGTTCCCGGTGCGCGGTGGCAAGGTCGGTTTCAACGAGCGCCAGATAGCGGCGCAACATGGTCAAGTCGGCATGGCCCATGAGACGCTGCAAGGCGTAGATGTTCATACCAGCGCGCAGCGACCACAGGGCGAACGTGCGGCGAAACGTATGAGGATGACAATGGGCGACTTTGGCCCGTATACCGAGCCGGTGTAACATGGACTGGATTCCGTCAACGGTGTAGCGTTCTCCAGCCGACGTGGTGAACAGCGGCCCGCTCGGTATAGCGGGCTGCGCCCCGAGATACTTCAACAGCGCACGCTTGGCCTTCGCGCCGATGTAGGTAACACGATCCTTCCTCCCCTTCCCCATGCGTACCGTGATTGCGCCATTTCTTATGTCAAAGTCGGCAGTATTCAGAGCGCACAACTCCGACACCCTGACACCCGTATCCAAGAGCACGTACACAATGGCCGTATCCCGTTTGTTACGGGTGTAACGCAGCAGCGTTTGGACATCCTCGGCTGTGAAGGCAGGCAGCAGCTTTTCGTCGCTCTGGGGCAGCGTGAGGCGGTTTGTGATGTCTGTGGGCAGCTCGCCATCCAGGTACAGAAAGCGCAGCCAGGTCTTGACGATCCGGGCCGCGTCACGGACAGACGCGGCGCTGAGTCCGCTATCCTCGAGATGCACCAGATATGAGCGCCATACTTTCTTCAAAAACTCGTTGTCAAACCACTTGACAAACGGTATGTAATCTGATACACTGACGGTCAGAAATAGCGACCAACGCACCAAACCGCAAGGCGGTTTCTCTTTTACCCGCAAAAGTTGGAAATAGCGAACAGCAAGAGGAGGAACACCATTATGGATTTTGCAACCCGGATGCGTTTAATGCGCATGGTGCATGGCTGGACACAGCAGGAATTGGCCGTGCGCTGCGGGATCCCGACCTCGTATCTGTCCAACATCGAATCCGGCAAGACGGAGCCGCAAGCCGACTGGTTGGAGCGCATCAAGAGCGCGCTGCACTGGACGGCCACCGCAGACGCGGCACTCGACACGCTGCACGAACTCACACAGGAGCAAACCGCATGAAATTCTCCTTGAAGCAAGTCGTCATTGACACTGGCGACAAAGACAATCTCGCCAAGCCGAAGAAGAGCCACTACCTGACCGTCGCCACTGGCCTGACTTTCCAAGAAGCGAAGGCCCGCCGCAACGCTGACCGCAAGGCCCGCCTGAGCATCGTGCCGGAGCGTGTTGCATGAACATCACCTTGACCTGGCTGGAAGAGCATGACGCATGTCCAGAAGGACGGCTGGCTTTCGCGGCCCGCTTCCCTGACGGCGCAACCGCAACCGAGACCTTTGCACATCTGGCCGAACTGAACCGCGCCGACTGGCTGATCTGGCTGTGCAACGCCGCGCCGGAGTTTGCCCCGGCGGTCGGTGCATGTGTGGCCGCAAACGGCTGGCAGTCCGTCATCGCTGGCGCGCATGAGACGAATACCGGCTTTTGGCTGGCTTCCGGCTCGGCAACCGTCCGGGCTTCCGGCTCGGCAACCGTCCGAGCTTCCGGCTCGGCAACCGTCCGAGCTTACGACTCGGTCACGGTCGAGGCTTCCGGCTCGGCAACCGTCCGGGCTTCCGACTCGGCAACCGTCCGGGCTTCCGACTCGGCAACCGTCCGAGCTTCCGGCTCGGCAACCGTCCGGGCTTCCGGCTCGGCAACCGTCGAGGCTTACGGCTCGGCAACCGTCGAGGCTTACGGCTCGGCAACCGTCGAGGCTTACGACTCGGCAACCGTCCGAGCTTACGGCTCGGCAACCGTCCGGGCTTCCGACTCGGTCACGGTCGAGGCTTACGGCTCGGCAACCGTCCTGCTGCAATACTGCACTGCCCAAGTCAACGTTATCCTGCACGGTTCACTCGCTTGCGCCATCGACCGGCGCAACGGCACACTGAAACTCATCACTGCGGAAAAGGAGGTTGCATGACTCTCCTACCCATCGCCGCAAAGGTTATCAACGTGGACACCATCACGCACGCCGAAAACGGCACGTGGCGCGAGTCCAACGACCCGAACTCCAAGCAGGTTTCCGGCGTCATCATCCACTTCATCGGCGGCACGGCGATTCGGCTGACTGGCGAGGCCGCAGAGAAGGCCCGTAAATACCTAAGCCTGACCGCATGAACGCCGAAGAATGGGGTTGGGCGCTGCTGACCATGTGTAGCCTGGCTTTCCTGGTGGCGACCTTGCATCCGGCATGGCTGCTCCTTTTCGTCATCGGCGCTTGGGGTCTCATTACTACCGAGCATACACCCGTTTCGTAGATTCGCACCCCTGGAGTTTTGACCAATGATTCTTGGCGCAATCGTAGTTCTGGCCCTCGTCTTCATCGGCCTGTCGCAGTTGGCACAGGGCATTGATAGGGCATGGGACGCCCACATGGAGCAAGACGACTGATGGACAAGCACTTTTGGACGGGCGCCGCGCTGACTGCCGCGCTCGAAGCGCAAAGCCACAGAGACAGGAGGTAAAGCTAAGAGGTCTAGCAAGCCAGCGTACCAGTCAACCAACCACATACATGCGAAAGGAACACTCACAATGGCTATCTACAATGACCCACTGGACACCCTGGACAATCCCGAAATCAGGACGCCCGAGTTCTACGGGCAGATGCACATGGAGACCTGGTTCTGCGTGCTGGAACGCGGCGTCGGCAAGCGCGACTTCCGGCCACAGACGGACCCCATTGACCAGCGCCGGACGGCAGTCAAGCTGATGCTCGTGCCGTTGCCGGAGCACAACTCGAAATGGGACGTGATTCGCGAACCCATCGTCGAATCGCGCGAGTGGGCCGGGTTGATCCTGCCCTCGGTGAAGGCGCTCGGTATCGCAGCGCGGGAACTGGACGGCAAGTGGGTCAAGATCGGCTTCCAGAACGTGGGCCGGCAGTACACGAAGGTGGACGATACCGGCGCGACGGTCACGAAGGACGCGACCACGTTCAAGTTCCTGGCGCTGTATCCCGACGAAGCCGCGTGCCGGGCAGCGTATCAGGCGGAACATGGTACGAACGGCGCGCCGCATACCGAGCCACAGACTCCGGCAACGCAGGCCGCACCGCCGAACGGCAACGGCAACGCAGAGAAGGCGACGGCGCTCAAGTTCGTCAAGGTACTGGTGGAACAGTCGCACGGCGATGAAGCGGTCCTGGCAGCCAAGATTGCGAGTATGCCGCTGATTGCCAAGCACTTCACGGCGCAATCGCCGGAAGTCGTGGAGCTGGTGATGGAGTACCAGTTCAACGCCCTGAGCAAAGTGGGTAACGCTCAGTAATACCGAGCGGTGAATACGGCAGACGGTCGGCACAGTGTCTTTCGCAGATAGGAGGTCCGTACACAGAAACCTGATGTTGTGTTGACAACCGGCCCGGTGCGTGGGGGATCACGCACCGGGCTACCCATCACAGTTTCGTTCCCTATTCCAACCGGCTGACCAGTGAGTAAGCGTATGACAACCATACTCACACACAGAAAGAAGTGTACAAAACGGGTCAGCCGGTGGGAATAGAGCAGGAAACCAGGAGACACCATGAACGCAATTACCGCAGTCATGATTGACCAACGCGAACCAGAATGGGTGCAAGCCCTCAGCTTCGACGGGGCGGACATCGTGGTCACGATGCTGGACCAGGGCGACGCGCTGGTCGCGTGTGCGGACGGCGCGCTGCTGTGTATCGAGCGCAAGGCGGCTGACGACCTCCTGTCGAGCATTCAGGATGGTCGCTTGCTGAACCAAGCCGGGCGGATGGCAAGCCAAACCCCGTGGTCGTATGTCGTCATCACTGGCACGCTGGAACGCTCACGCGACGGCAAAGTCGTAACCCAACGGGGCGTGACCGGATGGAGTTGGCACTCGGTACAGGGCGCATTGCTGACCGTGCAGGAGATGGGCGTGCATGTCATTCACGCCGGAGCCGACAGCGATTACGAGCGGGTCGTGCTGGGTCTTGCCAAGCGCAACCGGGTCGCTGTCCCACTCTGGCCCACACGCCCGGCGAAATGGTTATCGCCGGGTGAACAGGTCATCGCAAGTCTACCCGGCATCGGCACGGAACGCTTATCCGCTGTGCTGGCCGCGTACCAGACGCCGGCGCAAGCCCTGTGCTACCTGACCGACCCGAATCTCAACGGGCATGTGCCGGGCATTGGATCCCAAACGCGCGCAAACATCCGTCAGGCGCTCAAGCTCGCGCCGGGCGAAAGTTTGATTATCGTGAACGACGAAAAACCCAATTTCAAGGAGTAACCCATGTTTCAAGCAGCGAGTAAGCAACAGTCGAAACTCAGGATGACGTTGGATGGGCCGGCGGGCAGCGGCAAGACGTATACCGCCCTTCGGTTCGCACACGCCCTGACTGCCGTCTATGGCGGCAAAATCGCCTACCTGGATACCGAGCGTGGTTCGGCATCCAAGTACGTCGGTGAAGCGCCGGACGGTATCCCCTGGGCCTTCGATGTACTCAATCTGGTGGTGTTCTCGCCGGAGAAGTACACCGAAGCCATCAATGCCGCGGGCAGACTCGGCTACTCGGTACTCGTGGTCGATTCGCTGTCGCACGCCTGGGAGGGACAAGGCGGCGCGTTGGAGATGAAGCAGCGAGCGGGCGAGTCCTGGAGTGCGTGGCGCAACATCACGCCGATCCACAACCGGATGGTGGACGCGATCCTGCAATCGCCGTGCCATGTCATCACGACGATGCGCTCACGGATGGAGTACCTGCCGGAGACCGACGATAAGGGCAAGATCGTCAACATTCGGAAAGTCGGTCTCGCACCGATTCAGCGGCCCGGCATGGAATACGAATTCGACCTTGTGTGCGACATTGATTGGGCGCATATCCTCACGGTATCGAAATCCAGGTGCTCAACCGTTGCCGACCTGAAAGTCGAGAAGCCCGGCCCGGAGTTCATGCGGCCGGTGATTGAGTGGTTATCGTCGGGTGTTACACCGGTAACGCCGGCTCCGGTGCTTCAGCCTGCACAAGCGCCGGTTTGGACTGGCGCAACGGTGACACTCGAAGACCTCCTGTCGCAGTACGGCCCGGAGAAGGTCTTGGAGGCCAACGGCGGCAACATCCCCGCCTCTGATACCGAGCTGGCGACGGTCGCAGCGAAGCTGGAGGCGTGGTGATGGATTGCGCCGCCGAACTCGAAGCCGCACATCAACTCAATTCGGAACTCAACGAACAGCTCCGCGCCGTCCGGCTGGAACTGGCTGCGGAAATCAACCGCCGCCGCCTGGTCGAAGCGCAGAAAGTGGCCCTCGAAGGCCGGTTGCGGGCGGAAACTCGGTATAGGGGGGCGAAGTAATGCAACAGTCTACCTTGTTCGCCAACAACGGTACACGGAAGGAACTTATCAATATCCCTGTCGAATGTTTGGTGCATTCGCCTTTCAACCCGCGGCGTGTCCGGCCGGATGCCGATGTCGAGAAGTTGGCAAATCGGATGTTGGCGAATGGGTACGAAATCACCCGCGCGGTATGGGCGCGCCCGGTCAACGAACACTATGAAGTCTTCGCGGGGGGCACACGACTAGAGGCGGCTAAACAGGCGAATCTAGCTGAAATTCCGGTTGTACTTCATACCGGATTCGATGACGCAGAAATCGTGCGGCTGGCTGACCAGGACAACGAGAACGACGAATACCACGCCCCTGTGCCGATTGTGGATGTGTGGAAGTCCTATGCTGACCTTGCCGCGCTGGACTGGACACAGGCGCAGATTGCACAGGCGAAAGGATGCAGCCAAACGGATGTCTCACAGAGATTGAAGTTTGCCGCGTTGCCCCATTCTGTCCTTTTGATTATTGAAGGGCAGCGACTAACGGAGAATCACACCAGGGAAATAACGAAATTATTGAACTTCAATAATCT
>Ga0208939_1000751_pt1 | contig 25565 bp, 22 predicted proteins | sample AD_STIC12_MetaG_FD_184437 | JGI IMG/M metagenome (GOLD analysis project Ga0208939, IMG submission 184437) | Active sludge microbial communities of municipal wastewater-treating anaerobic digesters from USA - AD_STIC12_MetaG (SPAdes) (version 2) | ecosystem: Engineered > Bioreactor > Anaerobic >...
CAGAGGGGCGAACTTCGTGCTGTGCCCGTTCGCCGATGGTATCCCGGTTCCGCTGGAACGATTCCTCGCGGTGAGCGCGTGGGTGAAAAAGCAGATAGGTACCGGACAGGACAACTGACAGGGGAGACCCCATGAAAGATCACGCCCAGAACGACCGCCTTGCATGGTGGCGAGAAGCACGTTTCGGCATGTTCATCCACTTCGGTGTGTACGCGGTATCCGGCCACGGCGAATGGGATTACTACTACGAACACATCCCGCAGGATGAGTATGTCCGGCTCGCGGACCGATTCGTTCCGGAGCACTACAATCCGCGGGAATGGGTCCGAATTGCGCAGGACGCCGGCATGCGTTACATGGTGATGGTGACGCGGCACCACGACGGGTTCTGCATGTATGACAGCAAAGTGTCTGATTTCACCTCGACGAAGCGCGCAGCGAAGAGGGATTTCATCGCCGAGTTCGCGGAAGCGTGCCATTCGGCGGGTATGCGCATGGGGCTCTACTACTCGCTCGTGGACTGGCGCTTCCCCGGCGCGCTGTTCAACATCCCGCGGCAACCGGACGAGGTGTACGCCCCCATGGTGGAGCAGGCACATGCGCAGGTCCGGGAAATCCTCACGAACTACGGCAAGGTAGATATCCTGTGGTACGACATGGCGGTTCCTGCCGGGGTGTGGCGCGCTGAAGAGCTCAACGCCATGGCGCGGGAACTGCAACCGGACATCTTAATCAACGACCGCGCGGGCACCCCGGAAGACTTCGGCACGCCGGAAAACGCCATCGTGCCGGAAAAGCGCGCGTGGGAAGCGTGTTACACCATGAACGAGACGTGGGGGTACGCCGAGGGAGACCGCAACTGGAAATCGGCAAACCAGCTCATCTACCTCCTTGCGACCTGCGCCTCCGGCGGCGGCAACCTGCTACTGAATGTCGGCCCGGAACCGGACGGGCGTTTCCCACGCGAGGCGGTGGACCGCCTGCGCCAGGTGGGCGCGTGGATGCGCACCAATGGCGCGGCGATCTACGGGGCGCAGCCGTCGCCCGTCACCGCGCCTGCGCTGGGGTGGGGAACGTACGCCGGAGGCAAGGTGTATCTGATCATCCTCCGCTGGCCGGGGTCAACGGTACCGTTCGCGTGGTGCGCGAACAAGGTGCTGAAGGCGAAACTACTTATCACCGGCGAGGAGGGGCGCATCGAGCAGAAGGGCGACCGCGTCTGGCTGCACGGATTCCCGGAATATCCACCGGACAACCTGCCCTCGGTGATCGAGTTGACCCTCGACGGGGAGCCGAAGGCCGCAGTGCCATCCTTCGGGCTTGGGGATACGCGCGAGACGTGATGGCGCAAAGGTGCGGCGGTCGGGTTTGAGCCAAGGGCAGGCAGGAATGCCTGCCCCACCGCTGGTCATGCCGGGGCCTGCAGGGGAATGCGGGGCCATTTTCCAACGTAGTTCGCGCACGTGGTTCCAGCGTTCCGGTGCGCGGGGCACGCATTCCTGCCGTTGGCGTGCAGACCATTCCGTCATTCCCGCGACGGCGGGAATCCGGAAGAAGAACGGGGCGAAAACGCCTCCTACCCGGCGTCCTCCTCCCGTGCACGGGCGGCACCTCTTCCCACATTGACCACGAGCAACAGCGCACTGCCCACTACGAAGAACACGATCAGCGCGAGGATTCCCGCGCGCATGCTTCCCGTGATGTCCCGCGCGAGGCCGAACACGAGCGGCCCGAGGAACGACGAAAATCGGCTGCTCACCGCGAGGAACCCGTAGAACTCCGCCGCCCGCGACTGTGGGATCAGCGCGCCGTACAGCGAACGGCTGATCGCCTGGCTGCCGCCCAGCACCAGCCCGACGCAGGCGCCCAGCACCCAGAACTCCACGGCGCTGGCGATGCGCCATGCCATGATGACGACGCCCGACCAGATGGTGAGACTGATGAGCAGCGCCCGCTTGGAACCCAGCCGCTCGGCAACCCACCCGAACAGAAGCGATCCCGGTATCCCGATGGCCTGAATCAGCACCAGCACACCCATCAGCGTGGTCGTGTCGAGCCTGAGCGTTTCCTTGGCGTACGGTACCGCCATCACGATCACCGTCTGGATGCCGTCATTGAACACGAGGAAGGCAAGAAGGTACAGGGAAAGGTCACGGAACCGTGTGATGCGCCGGAGCGTCATCCACGTGGTGCGGAAGGCGTCCCGGACGATCCGGGAGCCGTGTGTCCTCTCTTCCCTCGGTCGTTCCCGCACCCAGAGCATCGTCGGGATACTGAACAGCGCCCACCAGAGCCCGACTACCAGGAAGCTGAGACGAATACCCCACTCCTGCGACGGAATTCCGAACCACTCCGGATGCGAGATCATCAGCAGGTTGATGACGAACACCGTCCCGCCGCCAAGATAGCCCGCCGCGAAACCTTTGCCGGATACCGAGTCCATTTTTCCGGGCGGTGCGACGTCGAGCAGCAGCGCGTTCAGAAAGGTGCTGCTGCCCACGGAGCCGATGTTTGCGACGCAGAAGAGCGCTGATGCGAGGAGGTAGTCCCCCGTGCCGACGAACACCAGCAGCGCGCTGAAGAGCGCCCCGGTATACCCGAAAACACCGAGGAAGAGCTTCCTTCGGCCTCCCGAATCCGCCAGAGCGCCCAGCACCGGCGAAGGGAGAGCGATCAGCATTGTGGAGAAGCTGATCGTATACGCCCAGAGGCTGGATGCCGCGGTGGTGAACCGGATCGGGCCGAACGACACGACGATGCCGCCCTGGGGAGCGATGGAGAGATAGTAGACCGGCAGGATGGCAACGAGGATGGAGGTGGCAAAGGCCGACTCCGCGAAATCATAAAACGCCCAGCCGAGGATGGAGCGACGCGAACAGGGATCCACGCAAATGCCTCCTCATCTGTTGAGGGCAATCTGGCACAACCCGGTGTGCCCGGAATGCGACAGGCAGGAATGCCTGTCCCACCCTGCGGCTGGTGGCAATTAATGTCGGTGGAGCAGGCATTCCTGCCTGCTGTCCACATCGTCCACCCAACAAACCCTACTTGCCGCCAAGCCGGCGCAACATCCCCTCCAGCGACGCCCGATCTCCCTCATGCATGCCGATCCGGCCCCGGATGGACGCTGTTTCGCCCGCCACCAACCGTTCTGCAACAAACGGCTCCAGATGCATGCACGCGTTGCCCGGAAAAGGCGCGCACCAGAGGCAGGGCGCATCCCACCACTGATAGAACCAGAGCCCGCCGTCGGCACTTTCCACGGCGCACGCACTGGCCTCAGGCACCTGGCTCGGGGTGAAACTATACAACGGCACTTTTGTGGAGTCGGGTGCGTCGGGTGTCGGGTGCATCGGAATCCACCCGCGCCGGGTGAATGCCACCAGCCGGCGCGGTGTCAGCACATCGTACCAGTACCGCCCCTGTTCCGTGCGGTCGAGCGGTACGCCGGGAATGAACCGCGCGTTGCTCCAGCCCGGTTCACCCGGCAGGTGGGTTACACCGGCACAGATGTTCGCCCAGACGTGGGAGATGGCAGATTCGCCGACGTTGCGGACAGTCAGCGTGACACCGAAGGCTGACGGTTCGGTATTCACGCGGACACCGATTTCCAGTTGCCCGCCGACGGTGAACTGCCCGGAAAGGCCGAATTCGTCCCCGCGCCATTCGCCCGGTATCACGTGGAACGCACCCGTGTGCTCCACGCCTTCCCCACGCACCCATTCGGGCAAAAGGACTCGAAACGAGGGCGCCGTGTCGTCGCCGTTCAGAAATACATCGAAGTCTGCGCAGTTCGCCGTCTGCGCGTGGAGTCGTGTCACGGCATGTCTACTCCAGGTCAATCCAGATCGGGCTCGTCCACTGGTGCGCTCCGTTGCCGTCCTCGATACGTGCGTAGTAGACAACGAACGGCGCGGGATGGAACTTCGCGCCCTGCAGCGCGACGCGCTCCAACGGGTCCGCATCCACGAACTCCACCTCGTTCGCCGCCGCCGCGATCTCGGGTCCCCGCAGCCCTTTCGTTTCGAGGTCTTCCCCGTTGCGCACGAGGGTGATCCGGGCCGCAGAAGCGTTGTCCGGCGTGTACCGTACCCGGGTCGTCCGCCGAGCTCGCATACCGGAATCGGCACGAACCTCCTCCCCCATGGCTGCATCACCGATGCGGAAATCCACCGGCGAGCGAGCATGCGTGGTGGCGTAGGTCTGCCGGTTCCGCATGGCGTCAAATAGGCTTCCCCTGGTCAACTCAGGTGCCAGGACGGCTGCCAGCCCTTTGTGCGCATGCCCGTTCATGGTCGGCACGCGGAAGGCGTCCACCCGGAACTGGTGCACGGCCCCGGGCAGGGTTGCGTGGTCGTCGCTGGAGGCGATCAGACCGAATCGGGTGCCCGCCTTGAGCGCATCCACGAAGTACGCGGGCGCATCGTTGTTGCCGCCGCTGATGGGCATCCGCGAGTGGCGCTTTTCCGAGGAACCCCAGCTCGAGTAGATCTCAAAAAGCGGCTCACGCGCGGGGTCGTAATAGTCCTCATCCCAGGTCCGGTATTTCGCCGCGCGGCCGGTATGGTGCGGTGCGGTGAAGTACGCCTTCCCGGTTCCGTCCAGAAACTTCCACAGCTCCCGCAGATGCACCTGCGGCGAGGTGCCCCTCATGTCCTCCCTGTCCAGCCAGAAACAGGGCGCGTCGTCTTCGAGGTAGTACACATTGTTGTCCCCGCCGAAGCCCTGCGCGTGCGAGCTTTCGAACGCCAGAAACGTGACAAACTGGCCCGGCGCGTTGTGGTTCCTCGCCGCAGCCTGAAGCCCCGGCCACCGCCCCGGGTCGGACGCGATCCCCCGGAGGTGGTCGGCAGGCGCCACGAAGTCCAGCAGGGACACCTTGCGGGCGTACTCGTAGCACCAGTCGGGCGGGAGGCAGCGCCAGCCGCTGCAGTTCGAAAATGCGGTGTGGACGTGCAGATCGCCAAAGAACAACCGGTAGGGCGGATGGGGGAACACCCAGGCGGGGTTGGACGCAATCTGCCCCGTGCGGCCGGGCATCTCCACCCGCGCGCGGATAAGTGCGACCTCCCGCCCTGTTGCGGTCAATTCCTCGATTCTGCCCGTGCACTCCCCCGCAACGAACCGGAACGCTGGCGGCAATCCGGAGATGCCGACGGCTCCTTCGAAATGGAGAACCAGATCAGACGCGTCCGCGGGAAGGCAGTCGGAGCCGGTGACACTGATCCGTGCCCCGAACGTTTCTCCCTCCGCAAGGATGGAGGGAATGGTTATCTGGACGCGGGTGTTGATCAGCCGGGCTGTCGTTCGGGCTGCCTTGAGAAGGTCCGGGGTCATCGCGCACTCCTGTCTCCAGCCGCTGTAACGTAGTCTCACGAAGTCCAAGATAGGGGAGCCCGGAGGAATTGCCAATCCGAGCCACGGCGCACCCGCAATGTTTTCACGACCCCAACAGCACGCTCAGGGAAAACGCCCAGGCTGCTTCCACATCGTGCTCAGCCACCGTGCGCGCGCGCGATCATAGATCGTTACATCCCGGCCACCCAGCCAGCGAACTCCGGCGGCGAACGTTGCCTTCCGGGCCGGGGTGAACTCGACGTTCAGGGCGGGGTAGTGGTCACGGATCCTGAGGTAGCCGTCCGGGGCGGCGGCATTGTCGCCGGCGAGTTCAAAACACCTCGTGTCCCATTCGTAGTCCGCTCGGAGAGCAAGCCGCTCGCTGAACCGGTACCGCGCGTACGCCTCGGGGAACGCGGCGACGGCGGAAAGCCCCGTCCGCGCATCGGTGTTCCAGGCGACGCCGACGATGGGGAACAAGGTTTTGCTCGCACGGTGGTAGAGCGACCCGGCACCGCAATAAAGGACGGTGCCGTCTTTCAATGTCCGGATAACCACGAGCTGTGGACTCCACGTCACACTGCGCCGTGACGGGTTATCCTCGAACCCGGCGATGCCGGCGAACTTGCCCCAGACCGCCCACCGCCTGCCGATGCTCTGGTAATACTGAACGCCTGGCGCGATACGTGTCAGAGAGCCCCACTCCGTGCTGCCGGACAAACCTGCGGGCGCCACCAGCGAGCGCCGACTCCAGCTCATGTCCCGGTAGTCAGCGTCGAACACGAAAACGAGCCACTTCGCCGCAATGGCGAACTCCGTGGACGACCCGGCGGAATTGGTGCCAATGATACCTGCAGCGCCGGTTTGCTCCACGCTCATCATCACTGACATGGGCGGGGAGGGCGCTTCACGTGCGTCGTCGTCCGCCTCAGCGCCTGAACAGAGCGCGGGAAGCAGCAGAACGGCAACAATGTGGGCATGGAAAGACTGCCGCATGAGACCGCATCCTCTCGGTCAGGCGCGTGTTTGGGCGCCTCACTTCTGGAAAGATACGCGAAATGGCGGGAAGGAGGACCGGTGGCGGGGGGGGGCGTTTTCCATGGATTCCCGCCTGCGCGGGAATGACCGCACCAGCGTGGCAATCGCCGGGATTTTGCCGGGCGCAGAACCTCCTCGCGGTTTCCGCCGCCGGCGACTTCTGCGCAGGCCGGGCCGATCTTGAATCAGTTCTCTGCAGTCTGTATCGTGTACCACCGTCATTCCCGAGAAGGCGGGAATCCAGAACATCAGGCCACGTGCCCCGTCTCTTGCCCGCCCACTTCCCGACGGGTATATTTTTCTACAATGGTGTCGTTGGGGGTGGCCCTCCTGTGGAAGGCCTGAGACTATACCCCATGAACCTGACCTGGGTAATGCCAGCGTAGGGAAACGCCCACAAGTGTTATGTGGAGTTGCAAGCCGTTCCCGAACCAGACCCGGGGGCGGCTTTTTGCGTTTCAAGCATGCCCGGGCGTTGCGCAGACAAGGAGGTACCATGCGCTCGCTCGTTTTTTGTATCCTCGCATCCTGGTGCGCCGCACCGTTCATTGCCCGCGCAGCCACGCTTTCAGGCGTGGTGGTTGACGCGGAAACAGGCACACCCGTAACCGCGGCGGTCATTCATCTCGACAACACGCCTCACGGAACGCTCGCCGACGAGAACGGTGCATTCACTCTCGCCGGCCTGCCCGCCGGCCGCCATATCGTCACGGTGGGTCTTATCGGCTACCGGTTGCACAAACAGCGTGTCACGATTGGCGATGAGCCGGTGTCCCTCTCCATCGCGCTGCACCCCGAGGTGCTTCCGGGGCAGACGGTGCTGGTCACCGCTTCCCGCGTGAAGGACCGAGAAGCCCCGGTCACGTTCACGAACGTCCCCCGGGAGGAAATCGCCCGCACCTACTCGGTGCAGGACGTACCGGTCCTGCTGCAATCGCTCCCATCCATTCACGCCTACTCCGACGCGGGCAACGGCGTGGGCTACAGCTATCTCAGCATCCGCGGGTTCAGCCAGAAGCGCGTGAACGTGCTGATCAACGGCATTCCGCAGAACGGCCCCACGTCGCACGAGGTGTACTGGGTTGACCTTCCCGACGTGCTCTCGAACGTGCAGGATATCCAGGTGCAGCGCGGCGTCGGAAGCTCGTTGTATGGCTCATCAGCAATCGGCGGCTCGATCAACGTCCTCACCACCAATTTCAGCCCGGAGCGCAGCGTCACCGCCTTTGCGGGGACGGGGAGTTATGGAACCCGGAAGCTGAGCGTGGCTTTCAACAGCGGGCTGGTGGACGACTTCTACACAATGTACGGGCGGTTCTCGCGCATCACCAGCGATGGATACCGGCAGCAATCGTGGTCCGACCTGTGGAGCTACTTCCTTGGCGTGCGGCGGTTCGATCCGTCCATGACGACGACGCTGCTCGTGTACGGTGGGCCGGAACGGACCCACCTCGCCTACAACGGAGTAACGCGGGCCTATCTCGAAGGAGCAGTATCCGGCAATGCCCGTGCCGACCGCCGGTACAACCCGCTTACGTACGAGAACGAAGTAGACACGTTCAACCAGCCACATTACGAACTCCACCACGACTGGCAGATCGCGCCTGACCTCCGCCTGAACACCACGCTTTACGCGATCACCGGGGAAGGGTATTACGATCAGTTCCGCACGGCCCGCAGTCTGGAGGAATTCCGTCTCCCCACCTTCCGCGTGAAGGACCCCTCGTTGTACCCGTTGTCGTGGTACAAACGGAACGCGGACGGAACGCCCCGCGCGGACGCGAACGGCGATTACACCGTCACAAAATCGGATCTCACCCGCCGGAGAAACGTGGAAAACCGCGAATACGGCGTGCTGCCCCGCATGGCGTGGGAACATGCGGGCGGAACTCTGACGGCCGGCGGAGAACTGCGCGCGCACAGCGGGCGACACCGGGGAGAAATCACGTGGTTGGCGGCCCCGCCTCCGGGCGTTGCGCCCGGTTATCCGTATTATGACTACCGTGAACGGAAGCTTACCACCTCCGCTTTCGTGCAGGAAATGGCGCACATTCTACCGCGGGTAACCCTCATGGCCGACCTGCAGGCCGTGCGCCACCTGTACACGCTGGATAGGGACAGCCTCACCCGCTACCGGTACGACGCCGAGTTCCGCTGGATATCACCGAAAGCCGGGGTGAACGTGAACGTCACCGATCGCCTGCACGCATTCACCAACATCGCCTATGCGAAACGGGAACCGATCACCGACGACCTCGCCGACCCGCAGGATTACTGGAATGAACCGAGTTTCGCCGCGCGGGAAACCACCTTCGTCGGCGGGCAGATCGGGCAGATTCAACTCAAAAACCCCACGGTCAAACCGGAACGCGTACTGAATTTCGAACTTGGTACCGGGTATCGTTCGCCTCGAATTAACGCGATGCTTACCCTCTACCACATGGACTTCCGGAATGAGATCGTCCCCTGGGTAGGCCAGATCAGCGAAGCCAGCGGCAACCCGGTCACCGGCAACGCGGATCGTTCGGTGCACCAGGGTATTGAACTGGAAGCGACCGCAACGCCGGCGCATTTCCTCGAACTGGGCGGAAACGTGAGCGTCAACAACGATCACTTCGTGCGCTACACCGAACACCAGATGGACTGGGATGCGTGGCAGACCGTTTCCCTGCCGCGCAATGGCAACCGTATCGCCGGTTTTCCGACCATGCTGGCAAACGCGCGCGCGCGGGTGACGCACGGCGGGTGGAGCCTCGGCGCCGCGTGGCGGTATGTGGGCCGGCAGTACCTCGACAACGCAGAAAACACGGCCAACTCCATCGCTCCGTATCACGTTACCGACGTGTCTCTCGGATACCGAATCGAGAAACGCTTCGGCCTGAAGGGGATGGAAGTGCGGCTTTCGGTCAACAACCTGTTCGACCGGCTGTACGAGGCTTCCGGCTACGTGGACGACGTCTACGCTGTCGCCTCGCAGAACGCCATTTATGCGACGCCGTACTTCATTCCCGCGGCGCCCAGGAATGCATTTCTCAGCATCCAGTGGGAGCTGTAACGACGTGGACATGGACATTCGGGCGGCGAAGAAAGCGTTGCGAGCAGAGATGAAAGCGCGCCGAGAGGCGTTCGGCAAGGCGGCCTGTAATGAGTCCTCCCGCAGGATCTTCGCGCGCCTGCAGACGCTCCCCGAGTGGCAGAACGCCCGCACGGTGCATCTCTACATCGGCGCGCTGCCGGGCGAAGTGCGCACGCTCCCGATCATCCGTTGGTGCCGGGAGGAAGGCCGGACCGTGATTGTACCTGTCGCCGGCAACGACCGCGTGATGCGGCACTCGCTTCTTTCGCCGGCAACGTTGCTTTTTCGCACGCGCTGGGGAGGCCTTGAACCCCGGGATGCGGAACCGGCGGATCCCCTCGCGGCAGGCGTCGTCATCGTCCCTGGCGTCGCGTTTGACCGCGCCGGCAACCGCCTCGGAATGGGCGGAGGATTCTACGACCGGTTTCTCTCAACGGTCACCGTCCCGAAAATCGCCCTTGCGCACACGTTCCAGATCGTGCAGGCCATTCCCGTGGACGGCCATGACCGGCGCGTGGATATCATCGTTACCCCGGACGAGGTGATCCGCGCCTGAGGTCCAGCCAGGCACGTAATACAATGCAGGAGCGGACACACGGGCCGACACAGGGGTCGGCCCCTACGTTCTGGCGCCTGTCGGAACGCCGCCCGAGGCTTCGACCATCGTGGCGGTCACTGAGCGTGCTGCCCTGCTGGGCAGCCTGTCGAAACGCCGCCGCCTCAGCGTGGCAAATCCGTCCGCCGTCATCTCGATAGAGCTTCTTTTCCCGCGGAGGCCACTCAATTACCGGACCGCACGTGCAACCTTCTGGGAGACGCCTTCATTCCCGCGAAGGCGGGAATCCAGACCGCCTTGCTCCTGGGCTCTTCCTGAAAGATCTCGGTGCAAACCTGCAGCTTCTTCGCGAGAAAGCCCGACGCGAAGACGACGTTCTGCCTCGGTCGGTGTAGTCGTGGCGGGCCGCTGAATCGCTGCGGTCACAGCGTGAGAAACGGGTGCGTCAATCCGCGGATCGCGGTGTTCCCTTTCCCCGCGCGCGGTGCGTACGGATATTCTTACGGTGGGATGTGAGTCTGCGTTCACACCAGAGTCGTCCATGAAAGGGATTCCCATGGCTGTTGTCGATATCCGGGCGCAGGCGAAGCGCCGCACGCCGGAGGAACTTATCCGGCACCTTCAGACGTTCTCGCTCGAGCTCAATTTCGCCGCCGGTGTATGGTTTTTCGCGCCGGGCGGCGGCCGGTTCCACGATCGGTACACCCCGAATCTCAGCATACCGGAGCGGCTCAAACTGGCGGGAGAATTGGCGCCGTATGGCCTGAAGGGCGTCGAGGCGCACTACCCGACGGAAGTGAACGAGGGGAACTGGCACCACTACCAGCAACTTGAAAAGGACACGGGCATAAAGCTGGTCGGGTTCGGACCTGCGCTGTTCTACGACAAAGATTTCGAGTGGGGCGCGCTTTCGTCGCCGTATCCCGAGGTGCAGGAAAAGGCGATTGATATTTTCGCCCGCGCGCTCAAATTCGCGAAAGACACCGGCACGCCGCACGTCATCCACTGGCCCGGTATCGACGGCTGGGAGAACAACTTCGGTATCGACTTCATTTCCATGCGCGACCGGTTCGCCCGCAACCTCGCGAAAGCAATGGACCGCGTGCCCGGCGTGCGCGTCTGCATGGAACCGAAGCCCTATGAGCCGCGCGGGAGAATCATCTACGGGTCTACGTACGAAGGCCTCCTGCTGGCGCAGAAGGTGGAGTCCCTGCTTGAGCATCCGGAAAACAGAGCGATTCTGGCCGAAGGGCATGCGCTTGTGGCGATGAACCCGGAAGTCGGGCACATGCTCATGGGGTTCGAGGACCTCGCCTACAGCTTCAGCCTGATCATCGAGTACGGCAGACTTGCGCACACGCACTGGAACAGCCAGCCGCTGGGTAATTACGATCAGGACATGAACGTCGGCGTGCTTTCCCCCGAGCAGACCGAAGCGGCGTTGTATGTCCTCAAGATGCACGGGTACAGGGGCTATTTCAGCCCCGACCTCAACCCCGAGCGGATGCCACCGTTGCAGGCGCTGAAGAACTGCTTTGATGCCCTGCGCGCGGCAAACGAGCGTATCAACAGCCTCGACCACGAGAAGGTGATCATGTCCACCACCTTCCCGCGCAAGAACCGGGGATGGCTGGAGGCGTATCTCATCCGCCGGCGCGCCGGCGACGTGGCCGGATTGTCAGAGATGCCGGAGTTTGAAAAATAGGGGGGCGTACCCGCAGGTTCGCCCGTATCGTTCCCCTGAACGCAGGCAGTTGGTGGGGCAGGCATTCCTGCCTGCCACCCACCAGTTCCCCAGGCCCCATTTCGTGAGCCTTTGAAGCCCTACCTCTCCGCCCAGCGGATCGTCGCGCCGAGAATCTCCGGTGATCGCGCGGCGATTTTTGCGTACAGATCCGGCGCGCCCTGCGGGTTGACGCGGTGCGTGATGAGCGAATCCACGTTGACGATGCCCCGCGCCATGGTTTCCACGCTCTCCCACGTCTTGCCTTTCCCGCACGGGAACATCATGCGGAGATGCCGCCAGTGCGCATGGACAAACCGGAACGTGAGATTCCCCGGATAATGCCCCTGCGCCACGAATGTGCCGTAATCGCGCGCAAGCGTGAGCGCCTGATCGAACACCTTCGTGTTGCCCGTGGTTTCGAACACAACGTCTGCGCCTTTTTTCTGCACCTTGCGCAGTTCTTCATCAAACGCCGGAACGTCAAGGGCAAATGCCCTGTGGGCGCTGTAGCGGGCGGAAATCTCCACGCGCGCGGGGTCGAGATCGCTCGTGAACACCGTGGCTCCGTTGTGGCGGCAGATCTGCGCCACAAGCTGCCCGAGCACACCCTGGCCCACCACCGCGACAAGATCGTTGCGTTGCACGTTCGCCAGCCTGATTCCCTCCACCGCCACGCTCACCAGCACGAAATACGAGGCCGCGTCGTCCGACACGTGCGACGGGACGATGATCGCCCGGTCGTTGCCCGGTTCCGCGGGAATCACCGCGTGGGAAAAATGCGCCGCTCCGGCCCCCTCATGGTAGCCTTCCGGAATTTCTGCGGACCCGATGGTGATCCGGTCCCCCGGCCGCAGATGAGAGATGCCTTCGCCGACTTCCTCCACCATCCCCACGCTCTGGTAACCGACAAGGCACGGGAACTTCTGGTTCGGGAACTGCCCCGAAAGCACGAGGTATTCCGTGCCGATACTTACCCCGGACACCACGATACGGGCCAGAACTTCGCCTTTTCGCGGAGCTCGAAGCGGAAATTCGCGCAGTTCCGCCCGATTCGCCTCGGGAAATACGACCGCCGTGAATGTTCGCGCCATGTGGTTACCCCTTTCACCAGTCCAGTCCGACTTTGAAGGCTTCCCTGTTCGCGAGAAGGCTGAATCCCCGACCGACATCCCGGATGGGCAATCGGTGGGTAAGAAACGCGAAGGCGTCAACGCGACCTTCGCGCACAAGTGAGAAGAACTCCTCGTGCACCTCCGATTCGTCCGGGCTGATGGCTCGAACGCGGGGATGATTCACGTGGAGAGCCTTTGCCTGCGTGCTGGGTGCGACGCCATACAATCCGATCTGGCCTTCGGGCGACAGGCACGGAACCGCCAGATCTATCACACTCGTGTCGCCAACCCCTTCAATCGCTCGATCAACACCCTCGCCCTCGGTGATCTCGTGAACCCGCGCGACGAAATGCGGGTCAGTCACGTTCACGGAGGTATCCGGATGAGACAGCTCTGCGGCACGCCGGATCGAGGACTCCGTGCGGCCGGCGAGGATCACCTGTTTCGCGCCCGCCATACGGGAAAACAACACGAAGGCGGTTCCCACGGGGCCCGTTCCGAACACGAGCACGCGCTGGCCTTTTCCCACGGAAAACCGTCGAATCCAGCTCAGTGTCTCCTTCAGCGTGATGGAGAGCACCCCGAGCATGGGGTCGGTGCCCGCCGGAAGCACCTGCTGGGGGTGGCCGAACGCGCGAGCACCGGTGGGCGGGTCGTCCTCGTCCATTGCCCACTGGTCGGTCACGTACGCGAAATCGGCAAACGAGCCGAAATACTCCCTGATGTTGAACTCGGGAGGAAAGCACACCCGCGGTCGGATTACCAGATCTCCAACGCGATAATTTCGCACCTTCGCGCCAACCGCGGTCACTTCGCCGACCGCTTCATGGCCCAGTACGGCCGGAAATTCGGTGCATCCGGGAAAGGTGCCGTGCAGGAGCTTCGCGTCCGTGCTGTTGCAGATACTGCCCGCAACGAGCCGCGTCCGCGCGTGGTAGTCTCCCATGGGAGCCTCGGGCACCTCACGAAACCCCAGTTCGTGTGCCCGTTCGATCAGGACAGCGTTCATCTGCGTAACTCCTTCCCCGCGGCAACCCCTCCGGTTGGAGCGCCCGGTACCATAGGGTGTAACGGTACCCTGTCACGGCGCAAGGAGGGCCGGAGGGGAGCAGGATGCGGCTCCGGGAAGAGGTGGTTACACTGCCGGCAGGAGCCCGGGCAGCAACGTTGGTACGTTCACGGGCAACACGGAAAGACAACGGTCTGCAAGACCGAGGTCCGCCATGTTCTGGACGCTTCGCCGCCTGGTCGGGAAAAACTGGACTGGATTAGACGGTATCACCAGTACGGCCAGGGACAACAGGCCGTTTGCCAACCCGTATCGAAACTTGTAAAAATCCCGGTAAAGTGTTGCTGAGTTACCGAACTGAATTTCAACGAACACCAGCCCTTTGCGGAAATCACCGATGAGTTTCGGGTCCGTACGGAGCACAGGCTGCGAATTCCAGCCCATCGTTTTGAATACCACCGCAAGCGCCAGATTGTACCCTGCCTGGTGTCGGTACACTTTTCCTTCTTTTGCGTATTCGAAGGAGTCCCTCCACTCCACTGCGTGTACCGCGGCGAGCACCTCTCCAATCTCGGTGTTCATGCTTGCGAGAAGGATGTCTCCGCAGTGAAACAGCTTTTTCTGAACTCGCATCGGTCCACGATTCCCCAGAAACAGGCAGCCTAGCAGGTGGTTTTGGGAGTTACCGGGGTGACCACTTTTCGGGTTCTCAGCACGTCGATACTCCTCCGCCAGTACTCTATCTCCTGTTCCCGTGTCAGCCCGGCTGTCTCCCGATAGATGCGCTCCGCACTCCTGCGTTTCATTTCGACGCAGTCAAAGCGTTTCCGTTTCGTCTTCATTGCCGATGATCTCCAGAGGAGAATGAATCATGATTCCCGGGTACCCGTTCAAAGCGTTCACCGCATTGAACCGGGGAATTCTCCTGTAATTCACAATGTGTTTGAAATTCCAGCTCGCAATCATCCCGCAACCGCTCACCGTGGCCAGCGCGATATGAAGAGCGTCGTTGGATGCGGGAGGCGGGAGAACACCCGCCGACAGGTACGCGTCCCGAAGCGCCAGTGCTTCCTGTGTGACGGGGACCACTTCCGCCAGAGGAAGCATTTCCTCCCCGAGCACTCGCACTCTGGACGGTGCACCAGCCAGCTCGCGCACGACAACATCAGATACAACCATCACCAACGCCCGCCTGTGCATGTGTTCGAAAAACACGCTGCTTCTTTCTCGAAACTCGTCGTCGAATACGCCCCCAAAAACGGAGGTTTCGACGTACACGCGCAACGGCGCTGTTCGCATCGGATTCCCTCGACATCAACATTGTGAACCTTAAGTGAAAATACGAATTCCGCTGTGGATTCGTACATTCATGGTGGCGCAGGTGCTGGCGCCGTATCCATCGCGGCATAAACTGTGGTGGAACGGCGCTTGAACGGCAAAGGGGCCGCCTCATGTCCTCCTGGTTTCCCCGGGGAGAATTCCCCGTATCCGAGAAATCGGTGCAGAAAGCCCTTGCACGCGCAGAAAGGGCAATCAATGGCATTGCGAAGGACGCGACCGGTGTCCCGTGCGCATGGGGACGCGTTCATAACCGCGGCAATCCAGGCTTCAGTGTGCACGCCATGAGGAAAACCGCCACCCGTCTGCCCTGGATGGTTGTTCATTTCGCGTTCCACGGGCTTCCGGGGGGAGTGGTCTGCACTTACCGCACACGATACTCCGTGATTTCGTTGCTTCTCTTGCTCGGTGTCACCGTGGTGTTCCTCGCCTTCCCCCTGCAGGTTGTCGGAACGTCCGTGTTCGGGTGGCATCTGTCGTTTGCGTGGTGGGAGTACGTGGTTGCCGTTGTCTCGCCCCTCGTGTGGCTGTGGCTGGTGCAGGACGGGCGAAAGGACGCGCGCAGGGTCATCACCGAATTCCAGCGACGCCTGGGAAAGAACTCCGACGCGGGTTGAGAGCGCAGTTCTGAGTCAGCCGCGCGGACTCGGCCGCGGGGAGGGCCTTTTCAGCGCCGTTCTCTCCTGGAGCGCAGGGCGCGTTCCAGTGCTTCCGTCGACGCTGCAATCATTACGTGTTCCGACACGTACGCCGATCCCTGAATATGGAACTCCGCCAGCTGGGTTTCGGAAGCGGCAAGGTAGATGTAGGGAATCGTGGCGGGCTGGGTAGCCACGCGATTCTGGAACAACGTCATTACCCGCCCGATCGCGGATATCGGCGGGAACGACATCCCGCGATCCACGTACACCCGCGTCCCCCCGACGCGCTGGACATCCCACAGGTGGGTGAGAATGCGGAACTCCACCAGCTCGGACGGCTCCAGCACCTCCTCGTTCTGGCGGACGACCCACACCCTGAAATCACGTTCCAGGGTGGGAAATCTCATGCCGTACACCCGTTCCAGCACGGGTATGAAATCCGTGTCGCGGTGAATGGAACGCGCCGCCGACCGGAACTTCGAAGCGCCATACTCGCTGACAAGAAACCGGACGAATGCACCGGCCTCTGCTACCACGAGGGGATTGTCAGGGCTGGAGAGTGCGTCGTGAAGCGGGATGTAGCGCCCCTGCGAAATCAGCGTGCGAACCATGAAAACCGCCGATTTCCCCCTTACATACCCTCCGTTCCCGTCTCCGAACGTCGAAACACCGTTGATAAACAGGCGGCATAGCCGATCATTTCCCGTACTATTCAGCTTACCAAGCGAATCCCCCGACACTTGAAACAGAAGCCGCGTTGTCACGAGCTGAAAAACCCCGTGGGGGAAATCCGACACGATGGCGCCGGTTTCCGGCTCGATGAAGGCTTCGTCGGCGGTAGAGCCGAAAAGGCTCATCATCTCCGCCTTGGTATTCACCAGATAGATGTATATCCGTTCCGCGGAAGTCGGGTTCAGGAGGTTCGCCATCGCGGCCCGATGCCGTTCAAGCAGGGTTGCCGCCATGTTGGTCGGAACGGCCACCCCTCTTCCGATGGAATCCTTGTACGGGTTGTACACGAACGTGAAGTGAGGAGACCGCCGTTCCACCCAGTGCTGGGAGTACGCGTGCCAGCGGTAGGTAAGAACTACCTTACCACTCTCTCTGACGAAGTAAAACGAATGATACGAGCGCCGGAAATTCTCCGTCACTTCAAGGTTCAACCGCGCGAATGCGGGATACACGTCCATCCGCAGTACGCGAAACCGCTGCACGGAGCCAAGCGCCACCAGTGACGTTACAAGACGCGTGTTTCTGTAACGTTCGGCGACATACGGGCGGACGAGCCCCGGGCTGTGCTGCCGGGCGCCGGACAACACCGCGTTCCAGGTGCGTTCCACGGCGGCGGAATCAAGTGGCGCAATGGAGGAATCGGGGGGGGCGTCTTCCTCAAACGAGTACAGCTGCGCCGCACTCCAGGCCGGAAGCATGCACAGAAGGGCAAATACCCGGATCAGGCGACACGGCATCGGATCTATTTGCTCGAACGAAGTACGGTACGCTCGGAGTTCGCAACGCCCGGTTGCGCGTACTCAAAAATATACACACCTCCCCCTCCCACCGCGAGGTGGCACCGTGCTGTCCGGTTCCGATTTTTGCCGGCGAACGGTACATTCAGACCACGCGCATTCTCTCGCACCGTTGCCTTCGCAAGGAGCCCCGGCATGACACCGCGTGAAATCGTCCAGATGAGCCTCGCGTTCGCATATCCCCCGCGCATACCGTTTGGAATGGGCAGCGCCGGTTTCCCGAGTGACTTCAGAGGCGTGCACCACGACCCGGCGCCCAATCGCGTTCAGCAACCGTGGACTCAGCGCGACGGATACTGGGACATGATCGACATGTGGGGGAACACGTGGCGCCGACTCGAAAGCATCACCAAAGGCGAGGTGTTCAAGGGTGTCATTCAGGATAGCTGGGACCTTCTTGAAACGTACGAGTTCCCGATTCTCGACAAGGCTGAGCTCTTCGAAAGGGCCGCCGCCGAGGTCAAGCAATACCATGCGGAAGGGTACTACGTTCTCGGTGGCATGAGCTGGACATTCGACACCGCGCGGTACATGCGGCGTATGGAGGTGTTCCTCCGCGACTGCGCGGAAGAGCCTGATCGCGTGTCCCACCTTCTGAACCGCATTGCAGACGTGTACGAGCGGGTGATCGAGCGGTACGCAGACACAGGCGTGGACGGCATCTCTACCGGCGAAGACTGGGGCACCCAGGATCGCCTTCTTGTCAGCCCGCCCATGTTCCGCCGGCTGTTCAAGCCTGTATTCGCCCGCCTTTGCGGTGTGGCGAAAAGCCGCGGCCTGAGCATCCATTTCCACTCATGCGGCTTCGTGCGCGATGTAATTGGCGACTGGATCGAGGTCGGGATTGATTCCTTCAAATTCGACCAGCCGGAGCTTCACGGCATTGACTGGCTGGCCGAGCACTACGGCGGGAAAATGCACATCTGGTCGCCGGTGGACATTCAGACAACCCTCCAGACCCGCGACCACGCCCGCATAGAAGCGGCAGCGCGGGAATACATCGAGAAACTGGCGCTCCCGTTCGGGGGAGGCGTCATTGCCGGGTACTATGGCTCCAACGAAGCAATCGGGCTCACGCCGGAGTATCAGGAGACGGCTTCCAGGGCGTTCATGAAATACGGCGATCCCGCGTTGTGGACGGGGCGCCCGGCCAGCAGGACGGAAAAGGCGTAGTCCCCATGCGCGCGGTCGTTCAGCGGGTCAGTTCGGCGCACGTTGCCGTGGATGGTCAGACCGTCGGCGCCATCGGGGCCGGGCTTGTCGTGCTTCTGGGCGTCGCCGAGGGCGACTCCGGGGCGGATGTCACCTACATGGCGGACAAAATCGTAAACCTGCGTATTTTTGAGGACGCCGCCGGCAAAATGAACCGGTCGCTGCTCGAAACCGGAGGGGCGCTCCTGGCGGTATCGCAGTTCACGCTGCTGGGTGATTGCCGGAAAGGTCGGCGCCCGTCATTCATCGAAGCCGCGCGGCCCGAGGAGGGTAAGCGGCTGTACGACGCGTTCTGCGACGCCGTGCGTATGTTCGGCGTTCGCGTGGAAACCGGCCGCTTTCAGGCCATGATGCAGGTGGCACTTGTGAACGATGGCCCCGTGACGATTCTCGTGGACAGCAGGAAGGTTTTCTGACGCGGGAACGTGCCCATTTCCAAATATGCACCGGACTGCGGCGGCCCCTGCCGGTCGTCGAATGGCTCACGAGCGCAAGCGAGGGAGATGTATCGAGACGCACCGGCACGTAGTGGTTGCGGCCAACGGGACCTATCCGTCGGACCAGACGTACGGTTTGCGCGCCGGGCAGTCCGGAATGCCCTCAAACTGCCGCAGCACTGGCCGGACACTCCTGTCCGGCCCACCGCCGCGCGCCAGTGTGACGTGTTGTCTGGAGGCTAGATCACCACCGGCCCGAACATCGGCGCGGCCATGTCGGCCTCGTCCACCAGATTGACCGCCGGATTCACGCCGATACCGTACCAGAGCTCCGCCTTTTTCGGCACCGGCTCGGCGAACGTCAGCACCACGGTGTCCGGCTTCTCGAGATCAACTTCCTGCTTCAGAATGGCGAGGTCTTTTCCCTCGAACTTCGCCCAGAAGCCACGCACGTCGCGTTTGGGGTAGAGTTCCGAGTTGACGTCCGAGTAGTGCACGCGGAGGATCGTCCGGTTCTTGTCCGAGAAACGGATGTTTGCCGGGCGCGGACCTTTGCGAAGTGAAGTACGTCCATGCGCCAGGATTTCCGCGAGGTGGGCCATGCGCTTCCCGAGGCGTCGCTGTCCCTGCGTGCTGATGTGGATCGCGTCGTCCAGACCGAGATCTATTGCCGTAGTCATCAGCGCGGGCGCAAGCTCTTTCTCCTGCGCGAGCTGATCCGCCTGCAGGCCGTTCCAGTACGGCGCGATCTCCCCACCGGTAAAGAAGGGGCCGATCTGGACATAGAGGAACGGCATTTTTGGCGCGCCGATGTCCTTCCGGACCGCTTTGACAAAGTTCACCATGCGGTTGTGGAAGTGCGGGAGAGCATCCTTGTTGGCGTCGGATTCCCCCTGATACCAGAGCATGCCGGCGACTTTCCCGCCTACGGCCTGCACGCGCCGGATCATGGATCCATAGAGGGAAGCGCCGCCCAGCTCCAGCTTGCCCGGGTCCCATTGCTCCATGCTGGTTCCCCCGTGGGAGCACACGATCAACCCGATCGGCACCTCCGTGCGCTTCACCATGGTTTTGCCGAAGGAGACAGCCAGTCCTGCTCCCTGTTGCCGGAAGATGCGGTCGTTCTTTGCTGCTTTCGCGCGCTCAACGGGGTCGGCGGTGAACCAGTGCACCGAGTCCACGGCCTCGTTGTACCAGCAGAGAGGGTCCGCGGCAAGGTCCCAGCGGTCGTCGAAGTAAAACGCATGGACATGTTTCGAGGGCGTCTCCGTGCCGACGAGCTTTCCGTATCCGTCCATGTTCGACTGGCCGCCCAGTATCCACAGGTCGCCGACCAGCAACCCTTTCACCGATGCTTTTCCCAGCACCACCCCGCGAAAATTGCGCAACTCGAATTCGACAGTGTATTCCCCGCCAACGGGCAGGCTTTCAATCACGCCGGTTGCCAGTGTTCCGTTGCTCTGGCCGATGGTACGCCAGTCGAACTTCGAAAGCGTGCTCCCGTCGCGTTTCACGCGTGCGAACAGTCGGCCTTTCTCGGTCGCTTCAATCTGAACGCCGACGTGCGCCGCGTTGCCCGAACGTTGAATGACAGCGTTTTGTCGGGGTTGCAACACGGCCCCGAGAGCAACGGGAACTGGTTGAGCCATCGAATCCTGCCTCCTTTGCCACTGCGGCGATCTGGTGTACGTTCACGTGCGTTTATCAGAGATAAAAGAACGCCATCGAAGAGCCGACGCGCAATACGGGAGTGTCTCGAGAGGGATACGCGTCACCATCTTTCTATGGACCCGTGGACTTCAGAAAGGTCGATATTCATGCCACGCACGTATCGCCTCGGACGGGCGGAACAGCCGCTGCTCTCTCTTTGACGTCTCACCAAAACAATGTACGTTCTGTACCATACGTACGAAACGTACACCAACCGGGGTGAGGTGACGGGAATGGATTCGGTAACCAGCACGGAAGCACGCGACCAGTTTGCAGAGTACCTCAATCAGGCCGCGTACAGGGGAGCGCGCATCCCAATCAAAAGGCGGGGGAAAATCATGGCATACCTGGTTCCTGCGAAGGATATGGAAGCCCTGGAAGCCCTCGAAGATGCCCTCGATGCTGTGGACGCCGCAAAGGCGTTGAAGGAATTTGAAGCCAGTGGTGAGGAAGCACCCCTTTATCGGCATATTCGCGAGATTCTGGGCCTGGCTTGATGTATGAGGTCCGGATCACGCCGGTCGCACTGAAACAGCTTGTGCGGCTGCCGAAGGCCGCCAGGTCGCGCATTGACGCCCATCTTCTCGCGCTGGCAGACGATCCTCGCCCGCATGGCGCGAAAAAGCTGGAAGGCAGTGACGATCTCTACCGTATCCGGGTTGGGGATTACCGAGTCCTGTACTACGTTCGGGACGCGGTTTTGTTGGTCCTGATTGTCAAGGTCGGGCAGCGGGGTGGTTTTTACAAAAAGTGAAACAGGCGGGGGGCAGGCGCCCGGGGGAAATTGCACCTATGCCACGCACGTATCGCCTCGGACGGGCGGAACAGCCGCTGCCGGACGGAGTCGGGCTCGACCTGTGCGGCTTTCTCGCACGGAACAACCCGGGCACCGGCCAGCGCGACGCGCTCCATGTCCGCGCGCTCTGTCTCGATGACGGCACGACAAAAATCGTCTGGGCTGCCGCGGACGTCCTCGCCATCTCGGTGCAATCAGCCAGCCGCATCCGGCGGGAAGCGGCGCGGCGGTTCGGCGTGCGATCGGGTCACGTGACGGTATCCGCCACCCACACCCACAGCGCGCCCGCCACGGTGTTTCTCGCCAATTGCGGCTCCATTGACCGCCGCTGGCTCCGCGCGTGTGAAGCGTGCGTGGTGGAGACCATCGGCGACGCCATCCGGAATACCGGCACGCGCGTACACGCAGAGTTCGCCGCCACCGACGCGACCGGCTTCGCCCGGAACCGGCGGACTCTGAAGCGGGACGGCCTCCTCACCATGGGCGTCGTGCCGCCAGAGGATACACAACGTCGCGGCCCGGAAAACCACACTCTCTCAGTCCTCACGTTGCGGGATGCCGCCACGGACCGCCCGGTGGCGGGTCTGGTCCACTTTGCGTGCCACGCGGTGCTGTTCTGCGACCAGCTCATCACCGCCGACTGGCCGGGCCGCATGCTGGCGACGGTGAAACGGGAGATGGGCGGCGGATTCTTCCCGATGTTCATTCAGGGCGCCTGTGGGGACATCAACCCGGCGAATCTCTCCGGCAATCCGCAGGAGAACCTCATCCGCATGGGCGACGGGCTGGCCGAGAAGGCGCTGGAGTGCATCAGCATGGCCGGCGAGCGGCAACCGGTGCGGCTGAGCGCGAGGCTCGGAAGCGCGAGGCTCCCGTGGCGATCATTGCCGACGGAAGAAGCCCTGAGGGAGCAGCTCCTTGCCCCGGAAAACTGGCGCGCTGCAACAAGGGAACGGCAGGCGCTTCACCTCACCGCGAAACGCCTCATCGGCATGATCCGGCGCGGCGTTCTCCACCCGTGGGCCACCATGCCCGTTCAGGCCGTCCGTGCGGGCAACGTAGTGTTCGCGGCGCTTGGAGGGGAAATCCTCACGCAGACCGCACTTGAACTTGCCGCCGCGTTTCCTTCCCACCATCTGCTCTGCGCGGCGTATGCGAATGGCAGCGTGGGATACCTTCCTCCCGCGGAGGAACACGCATACGGCGGATACGAGGTCGAGCGGGCACACGTGTACTACGGCAACCCCGATGCCTTCGCCACCGAAGCGGAAGCGATCGCCCGGGCGGCCGCGGAGGCGCTGATCCGCTCCGTAATGGCCGACCGGCGGCGATGAAGCCGGTGGGGCGGACATTCCTGTCTGCCAGTTTCGCCATCCGGCATCTCCGTTGAGGCAGCGCGGCATCGCCGAGGCCGCCGCAGTAATCTCGATACACCGGACCGGCGCTTTGACGGGTTTCCGGGTGCGCCGCCACGCGGCCGCGTTGTTTCGAGGAACCCCTTGCACAAGCGCGCGTCCCCTCCACGCCCGGCTGGCCCCGCATTGATCGTTCCCATTACATTCGGACGTGCCAACTCCGGAGCCGATTCCCATGCACTTCCGATATTGTCCGGCCGCAACAGCCGCCCTGTTCGCGCTTCTGCTTGCCTCTCCGCCCGCCGCCCGCGCGGAACGGAACGTGGATTCCACCGCCACAGACCACAAGCTGCTCGCGCCAGTCCGCGCCGCCGTGCCGCCCGTCATTGACGGCATCCTTGACGACGAGGTCTGGGAGTACGCCGTCCAGCTCGACAACTTCTTCGTTCCAGCGCTCAACCGGCCACCCACCGAGCGCACCATCCTCTGGCTGGCATTTGACGACACCTGCATCTACTGGGCGGGCCGCATGTTCGACAGCCAGCCCGGCACCTTGCGCATGGATCAGACGCGGCGGAACGGATATGTGCTGAACGACGACTACATCTCCATCGGGTTCGACGTGGATAACCAGCACATCGGAGGCGGCGAATACGTGTTCCGCATGACCCCGCGCGGCACGCAGTCAGAGGACTTCCCCGACGGCTCCACATCCAAGGTCGAATGGCGAGGCGACTGGCGGGGAGCGGCCCGCATAGACTCCCTCGGCTGGACGGTCGAGGTGGCGGTTCCCATGCGCATGTTCAACCGCCCCGGTGGCCCCCGCATCATCGGCATATCCTCCGCGCGGCGCCACCCCCGCACGCAGGAGCGCATCCTCTGGCCGAACCTCGGCGCGCAGTGGGATCGCAGCAAGTGTGGCGACTGGCCGGTGGTGCTGCCGCCATTTCGTGAACGCCCCCGGTTCATGCCCTACGGCGTGGGCGAGGCGACGCGATCTTCGCTCGATTCCTACTTCGGCGGCGACGTAAAGTGGATGGCGCCCAACGGCATCAAATTCACCGCCACGGCATACCCCGACTTCCAGAACGTGCAGAACGAAATCCTCGGCCTCGATTTCTCCTACACGGAACTCCTCAAAGGCGATAACCGCCCGTTTTTCGCCGAGGATGTCAAGTTCCTGCCCGATTCGTCCATCTTCTACAGCAACCGCGTCGGGAAGATTTACGGCGGCCTGAAGGCGGTCGGCAACATCGGCAGCACACACCGCGTCGGCTTCATCAACACGTTTGACCGGCAGGAGGCGAACCACCTTGCGGCCAAATGGTTCTGGCGGCCCAACGGGCGGGTGGATGCCAGCAACGCATTCGCCTGGCGACACGGGCCCCTCGGCACCATCACGAAACGGAACACCCCGCAGGCGCGAGACAACGCCGTCTGGGTCTCCAGCCTCGGCATTGACCAACTGCTCGGCCGCTGGACGGAAAGCTATGACTTCCAGGGCGCCCTCTCGCACACCAGCGACGGCGTGGGCAACGGATATGACGTGCAGGCAAGCTGGGACCACAGCGCCACGAATTCCGGCTTCGGACTGCGCCTCCGGGGCCGCCTCATCAGCCACGACTTCCTCACGGTGGACGGCGGCCTCGACACCATCGAAGCCGACCAGCGCTACGCCGCCGCGCGCTTCGGCTACAAACGCCAGTACGACCGCCGGGCCTTCAAATACTGGGAGATCTACGCCAACGGGGCGCATGCCTCGCGGTTTGACGGCACGCTCTTCCAGAGCTCCGCCAGCCTCACCGGTTCCCTGACGATCCTTCCCGGTGTAAATCTCGACTGCGCGATCGAAGACAAGCGCCGCCCGCCGTATGACGACAGAACCGGCACCCTGTCCTTCGGCTGGCTGCAGGACAGGCTGTTCACCGCGGGCAAACTATCCGCGGTCTACGGGCGCGTAAAGGACACCGACTACTTCCTCGTGTCGGCCAGTCAGGGGTTCCGGCCCATCCGGGCGCTTACCGCGAAAGTCGGCGCGCAGTACCGCCGGCGCGATTTCCCCCTCGGCCACGTGGAAGACCCTTCCGGCGGCGTCGAGCACCTGGGCCAGCTCATCGGCACGGTGCAATACGACCTGACCGAAGAAAGGGCGCTCAGCGGGCGCATCGTGTACACGAACGACGGCGTAAACGGCTACGCGGCCTTCCAGCAGATGCTCCGCCGCGGAATGGACCTCTTCCTCATTGTCGGCGACCCCAGCGCCGACACGTGGACCGAGCGCGTGGCCATCAAGGCCGTGTTTGTGCTGTAGGGGGATGTGCTCACCCCACCCGACTTCAAAACCCTCTCTGCCTCATGAATGACACAGGCAACGCGTCGTCTTCGTGTCAAGGGTTTTCGCGAAAATGGTTCAATCGGGGTACGGTTTTTTTTGGGGGGGAAAAAGGGGCCACGAAAAACTCGAAACGCACGAGCCCAGACGCGGCCTGGAGCGCGCCAGCCCGCCTTTTTCCCCTCGGCCATCGGGAGAGGGGAATGCCTCCGCGTGGTCACTGAGCGAGCTCCCGCCGCGCGGGAGCCTGTCGAAGTGCGGGGAGGAAAGGGTGCGGGAACCCGGCGAAAACTCCCCGCAACGGGGTACCGCGCGGTGCGCAGCCTGCCGCCATCTTTGGCAAAGAAGGACACGACGAAAC
>Ga0208939_1000772_pt1 | contig 25214 bp, 17 predicted proteins | sample AD_STIC12_MetaG_FD_184437 | JGI IMG/M metagenome (GOLD analysis project Ga0208939, IMG submission 184437) | Active sludge microbial communities of municipal wastewater-treating anaerobic digesters from USA - AD_STIC12_MetaG (SPAdes) (version 2) | ecosystem: Engineered > Bioreactor > Anaerobic >...
AGACAGCAGACGGCAAGGCCGAATTCCTGCCCGTGCAATACGCCAGGCACCGGGTGGAAGGCGCGGACGGCTGGAGCGACTCGTGGACCGTGAACAACGCGTACGCTACCCAGCCGGTGCGCCTTCGCATCGAAGCGCTGCTCTCCGCCGAGCCGTACGATTCACCCAACGCCATCACCGTTGCCGATTTCACCGATCCGGCCCGCTTTTCCGATCGCGCAACTTACGACGGTATCACCCTCGATCTCGCGCGGGTGGAAGGCGGAGCCCTGTTCTCCGCGCGCAATTCGAACCCGCCAAAGCCCTCTGCGGCAAAGGAGCTTCGTTACTCGCCGACGGAACACGGCGTGCGCGTGACGCAGAAGGCCGATCCCTCATGGGCAAAGGCCGGCGCCATCTTCGATCCGCCGCTCAACATCGAAAAACACGAAGCGCTCGGGCTGTGGATCGAGGCCGATGGCAAAGGGGAGGTGCTGAACCTCCAGCTGAAGTGCCCGGAACACCTCGTCACGGGCATCGGCGACCACTATGTTCCCATTACCTTCACGGGGCGGCGCTATGTGACACTCATTGAGCCCGAGGGTGCCCGCGCGGACGAATATTCGTGGCCGTACGATGGAAACGTGTATGCGCTCTACCGCGAAGGAATTGACTACAGCCAGATTTCCTCTGTGAGCCTCTGGTACAACGCCATACCCGCGGGCGAATCGGTTTCGTGCCTCCTCGGTCCCATCAAGGCACTGCCGCTGCGGCCGGTGACGCCGCGCAACCCGTCGGTCATCATAAACGGTCAGGAGATCATGTTCCCGGTCGGCATGAAAAGCGGGTGGTACCTCGAGTATGCTCCCGACGAACCCTGTGTCCTCTACGACGACCAGGGCACGCCCATCGCTGAGGTGACGCCGCGCGGCTCCGCCCCCGTTCTCCAGCCCGGGAAAAACTCCGTGCGCTTCATCTGCGAAACGGATGAACACTTTCCCGCCCGGGCGCATGTGTCCCTGATCACCCGAGGCGAAGCGATAGCGTAACAAGGAATTATGCGAGCACAACGTAGGGCGGACTTATGTGTCTGCCCGCGGTCTGCGGAGTAGGGCGCCCTCGCCGAGGGCGCCGCTTCGCCCCCTTCTCGGGGTGGGACAGGCATTCTTGCCTGTCCTGATGGCTCTGAGGGAAGAGCAGCCGATTCATTTGAACGGACGACGTTGTTCCGGTGTCGGTGCCGCTTCGCCTTCTTACTCCTCAAACCAGAAGGCGTAAAGCTCCGCCTGCCAGAGGTGGAACCGCAGCCGCACCGTCTTCCCTTGCAGCGAGGCGAGGTCCGGTCTCCCCTCCCAGCGCACCGTTACATCAATGCCGTTCACGATCGTGGGAATGCACTCGTCCTTGTCAAACCCCGGCAGCGGCTGCATTGTGCCTGCGTCAAGCACCTCCACCAGCACCCGTCCGCGCCACGAGTCCACGTTGATGTGCAGCCGGTCGCCCGTAACCTCGACCGGTCTCGTCAACACTGATCCCCATTCCACGCCGCCTTTGAGCGACACGAAGCCGTCCATCCGCAGCCTCGCCATGCACACGGCGCTCGAATCGAGGTACTTGCGGTTCAGCGTGTCTTCAATCGAGATGCAGCGGTGCCGCAGGCCGACGTAGTAGAACCAGAGCTCGTTGTTGCGAACCACTGGTCCGTTGGTGGTCACGATCTGCCCGGTGTCGTACGCACTGCCATCCCCCACCGGTGAGTGCTCGAGAAAAGGCGCGCGGTTCGCTACGCGGTGCCACGCGCGCAGGTCGCGGCTGGAAGCCAGTTCCACCGACTTCCGGCTGTCCACGTTTTCGTACATCGGCACATGCTTCCCCGCCCAGTGGTGCATCACGGGCAACGCGAGATACATGTCCTCATACGGGAAGACCGGAAAGTTGTAAACGTCCGTCCGCCATTCCTCGGGGCGATTGTGCACGATCTTCAGATACGCCGGGTCATCAATGAGCTTCCGCAGCCGTTCGCACCCGTTCTCCTGGTCCGTCTGGTCAGCGTGGAAGACAAGTTCCTGCTTGCTCCAGTTCTGGAAATCCTCACTCGTCGTCAGGTAGAATGACCGCCCGTACGGCCCTCCGTGCTTGACTGTCGCGATGAACAGCTTCCTTCGCTCGTCCAGCGTGAGGTGCGACTCATCGGAGCTGAGAACCGGCGGCGTCCCGGAGACGGTCCAGTGCAGCGCGTCGGGCGAAAACAGCGGCTCCAGGTGTCCCCGGCGGTATGCCAGCCCCTTGAACCTGCGCGCCGGGTCCGGGTCGTGCGGGTCGTAGATCGGCCCCAGCAGCATCCCCTGCGCTGATGGCACGATGTTGTTCCGGGTGCCCATCCGCTCGCCGTTCCACGTGATCGCTTCGTAGTCATACAGCCCGAGGAACGGCTTTTCCCAGTTGACGCCGTCCTCCGACGTGGCATAACAGTAGAATGCAGTGCCACCTTCGGGAGCACCGGTCACGCCGATCTTCACCTCCGGGTCCAGCGACTCTCCCGAGGCGAGGTAGATCATCGTGAACCGACCTGCGTCCGGATCCCACGCCGGCGTCGTGCGAATCTGAATCCCGCAATTTTCCCAGCGGTACTCCGGTCGTATCGCGACGTTCCGCGGGAACTTCTCCGGCTGATGGAGCTTACGGGCGAGGTTGGTGATCTCTTCCACATGAAAATCATCAATGAAAAGGTGCTTCATGGTTCCCTCGCGTCGGATCAATGCTCGGTACGTAACAACACCGATTCCCGCAACGCAGGTTCGAGATTCGACCAGTACTCTGAATACCCGCCTACGCGGACGATCAGGTCACCGTACCTCTCCGGATGGGCAACTGCGTCCCGCAACACCTCCTGATCCACGACGTTCACCTGGATCTGCAGTCCGCCCATGTCGAAATACGTCCGCAAAAGTGCTTTCGTTTTCGCCCTTTGTTCGGGTGTGCGAAAATGGTGTCGTGCGAGCCTGAGGTTCACGACCAGCGTTCCGGGCGCGTGCTGCTGGTCAAGTTGTGTCACGCTCCGCATCATCGCCGTCGGTCCGGAGCGGTCACGCCCCTGATACGGCCCTGCGGAATCCGCTATCGGCTCCTTCGCCCGGCGCCCGTCTGGCGTGGCCCCCACCGCCCTCCCGAACGGAACGTACGTCACGAACATCAGGCACGACGGCACAAACGGCCCGCCTTCACCGTGTGCGCCCTGACGCCACGTGCGATACTTGAGGAACTCGGTGAAAATGAACCGGGACAGATCGTGCGCGAGGGAGTCGACGTCGGGATCGCCGTTCCCGTATCGCGGCGCGCTCTCGAGCTCCCGCCGCAGCTCCTCCGCGCCATCGAAATCCCGCGCAAGCACGTCGACGATTTCCCGGCCGGTGAAACGGCGCTCCTCGAATACGAGTTTTCTTATTGCCGCGAGTGAGTCGATCGCATTCGCCAGCCCCATTACGTTGATTACCGACCAGTTGTACCGCGCCCCGCCGGCGGAATACTCCGTCCCGCTGTCTATGCAATCGTCTATGAGCAGGCTCCGGATGGGCTGTGGTTGCCATTCCGCCTTCTGCTGTTGCCAGAGGTTCACCCGTTCCACGATGGTGGCGACGGTGGCTGCCAGATCGCTCCGGAAACCGTCATAGAATTCAGAGAAACCCGCTGCGGTCGACAGCCGCCCATGGAGAGATCGCTCAAGCACCCCCGGCACGTTGATGTCGTCGTCCAGCGATCCCACGTTCGACCGACCCTGTACCATCAATTCCGTGCACCCTCCGAACGCGAACTCGTGCCGTTCTTCCTCGGGAAGGGGAATCCCCGACGCATCCATCGCCCTGTAGTAATTGGGATCCCAGTACAACGCGGGAAGTCCGCAGCCGGTCACGATCGTATCCAGCGCCGCCTCCCAGACCACGTCCGGTGTGTTCGGGCCGAGCCGAAGTGCCAGATTAGGGCGCCGCATGCCCCGCGCCGCTTCGATGCAGACTATCGTGAGTTCGCTGGAAAGGTCGGTGCCGTCCGGTTTCATACCGCCGATGGCAGCGTTCCACGCGGTGGCGGCATTCACATTCTCCCACTGCGCGCGCACCAGTTCCACCGCGTGATCATGTGATAACTCGCCTTTAGCCACGGATCGCTCGAAATACGGGCGGAGATACTGGTCGAATCGCCCCAGATCATCGCACCCGTCCAGATAGAACGTGAAATTTGTCGCCACGAGCGCATCGAAAAAGCCTTCCGCTGGCCCGAAGGGAACCACGCGGAACGCCGCAAGGAGGGCATCTCGATTGCTCCTTTGAACATCATTTCCCGGCACGAATCGTTCTATCTCGTCGACAATCCGCTTGTGGAGGATTCGGGCGGTATCCAGAGTAGTCGTCATTGCCCGGAAGAACCCCGCGCGAAAGTCCCCCTCTGCCGAGGCCGCCTCCAAGCCCCTGCGAACTCGCCCTGCGAACCCGTCGAACCCCTCCCGCAGCACGCGTTCATAGTGAGGAATCGAATGCGTATATCCCCCCGGAAACACGTGCTTCGACCAGACACGTTCGAGCTCAACAAGCGCTTCCCGTTCCCCGGGGGCGGCCGCCGCGAGTTTCCGCTCGAAAACGCCGCGGTCAAGCGGAGTCGCGGTCACGTAGTACCAGCCGACCGCCATCCCTTCGGGGTTCCAGTACTTCGGTCCCGATGGGTACAACAGCCCGCCGTCGTAGGGCCGCAGAGGCAGAACCCGCGCCCACGTGTTCAACCCGTTCGCGAACCGCTCGACCATAGTCGCTTCGGTGTCGCGCATGAACCCGGCCGCAAACGGTTCACCGAGCCGTTCCAACGTAGCTGCAAGTTCCGTGGTGTTCATTCCCCGCCTTCCAGTTCGGTGAGCCTTTTACACGTCAACCCACGATGTCAAACAGAAACGTACACCCTTCCTTGCCGCTGCTCGCAAGCGCCGAAGAACGGACGGTGCATCGGAGCTTCGTGCCCAGGGCGATCTGCAGGTGATGTTTCACATGCCCGCCGCAACAGTAGCAGTAGGTCTCAGATATTGGTTCTCTGGCCTGCGGCAGGCACACGCACCGGTACGCCGGCAACCCTTCCGGGGCAAATCGCACGAGCACTCGCCCGTCCTCCTGCATCGTTACGCTGTGTCCAAAGACGAACCGGGTCTCGTTGGCGGCTTCGATGCGTTCTTCGAGCGTCGGGTGATTCCTCGCGATCGCTCTGGAGCACTCCAGTCGCTTCCCGCCAAGGCAACAGGCGCAGGCTTCTCGCACGCCGCGGCATGTTTCCGGTTCCAGAAGCTCGTCCATCCGCTCCATCGCACCGCGAATCCATTCGGCTTTCTTCGCTGCTGGCGTGCTTGAGCGGATGGATTCCCCGCGACGCAAGATTTCGGCGCAGACGGCTTCATCAATTCCGGCTTGCGCCAGGCTCCGGGCCAGCCGGGCTATCCTGCCGTATTCGTAGTGCACCACGAGGTTCCTTCCTTAATCGCCGTGTCTCTTCCACAGGTAATGGAGCGTGTCCAACAGGCTATTCTCCCAGCGAATCCGCCACAGGCGCGCCGCGGCAAGCGCAAGGATCGGGTTGGGCAGGCATTCCGCATTAAGCGGAGTTATGGCCAGCAGGAACACGATTGCACCGGCGAACCCCAGCCGGGCATTCGATCCTTTTGCGAGCATCAGCGTTCCGATAATTATCTCGTAGAGAATTACCGGCGCCACCATGAGCACCGGGTTCCGTGCGACGAGGTTCCCGAACACCCAACGGTAGAGCGGCAGATACGAGTGGCTTCCCAGCCCGACAAACGATTGCGGGTCGGTGAGCGTCAGGGTCAGGTTCACCCCCAGCCCCATGGCAATGAAAAAGAACCCGAGAAAGATGCGCGTCCCGTGTGGCCTCAGGACCGCCGCGATGAAGATCGCTGTCGCGACGACAAGCCACGTCCAGAACTGGTTGCTCACCAGAATGCGACCTCAGAAATGGAACCGGAGTTCTGGATACCGCGGCTCGCCCTCAACCTCCAGCTCGATGACCGAAATATCCGGATCAGGCGCATACTGCGGCAGCCCGTGCAGCCACACGCGGTCACCCCTTTGCTCGACGCGTGCCTCCGTTCCCGTCGCCAGAACCCGCGCACGGGTCACGCGGTTTCCCACCCAGGCAATCGCCAGTGTCGAGCCCTGCCACGCGTGGATGTGAAGGAACTGCCGGTTACCGACCTGTGTTGCGTTTCCCACCTCGCTCGGAGGGCGCAGCACCGTCCGCGTGGAGCCGTAGATCGCCTCTCCGTTCACACGCATCCATTTCCCGATCGATCGCAACCGGTCCGCAGCCGCCGCAGGAATCCGGCCTTCAGGGTCGGGACCCACGTTCAGCAGCAGGTTGCCGCCTTTCGACGCGCAGGTGACCAGGGTGCCGATGAGTTGCATAACCGATTTGTAGTTTTTCTCGCTCGGAACATATCCCCAACAGTCGTTCATCGTCACGCACGCTTCCCAGGGGCGCGGGTCGCCATCGGTGTTCTGCTCGTGCGTCACGAAGTCCCCTGGCGTTCCGGGGCCGCCGTTGGTGACGATCTCAGGCTGGAGCGACCTGACCATGGCGTCCATCTCCTCTCCGCGCCAGATGCCGCCCGGATGCCCGCCGTCGTACCACAGCAGATCCACTTTGCCGTAGCCGGTCAGCAGCTCCCGAATCTGCGCATGCGCTTGGGCCACCATGGGTTCGTAGTCGATTGCCGGGTCGTGCGGATAGCAGTAGAGCCCACCGGGGAAGCGCCAGTCCGCCAGCGAATAGTAGAACCCCATCCGCATTCCCATAGAGTGGCATGCGTCCGCGTACTCGGCCAGCAAATCGCGCTTTGCCGCGGTTTTCGGTGCGGTGAAGTCGGTGGTCTTGCTATCCCACAGGCAGAACCCGTCATGGTGCCGTGCCGTCAACACCATGTACCGCATGCCGGCATCCTGCGCCAGGGCCACCCAGTCCCGTGGCTTGTAGTGCCGCGGGTTGAACTGATCCGCGAGTCCCGCGTACTCCTCCGCAGGGATGTGTTCGCGGTACATCACCCACTCCCCGCGGCCAGGGATCGCGTACACTCCCCAGTGGATGAACATCCCGAAACGCGCCTGCATGAACCACGCCTTCGGGTCCTGGTGACGGTCTGTGCTCACGGACTAGCCCTTCCTCGCGAAGTAACCTGTCATCCCGCCGCTGGCTCGAAACTGAGGCCCGCCGCCGGCCTGCCATCCGGGTCAGCGAAACGCAGCGCAAAGCCCCACCCGCCGCCCCTGTTGTAGCATTTGACGACGATCTCGGATTTGCCCGCCGGCAGGGTCGTCCACGCCACGTTGTCGTCGAGATGGATGCCTCGGGAACCCGTGTAACGCCAGATTTCTTTCCCGTTGACCCGCACCAGCGTGTCCTTCGCGGCGCCGAGCCGCACCTGCACCGTCCGTTCGACAGAGCTGGTGACCGTGCACACCGCATACCCAATCGTGTTTTCTGCCTTTTTCACCGGGCCGATGAGATCGAGGAACGCGATCACCCCGCCACGCGTCCCGATCGTTTTCCAGCTCAACTGCTCACCATCCTTGCCGACATACGTTGCCGTGAGGTCAATGCCGGCGTCGGGAGCGAGGCTCGTATCCAGATCGCCACTTTCGCCCGCTTCAAACGGGAACGCGATGCGCCACGCCGGCGGAATCCCCTGCGGCTCCGGTTCATGGGCCTGAAACCCGATGGGGCGGATGCGGATCGCCGCCATCTCCGGGCGCTCCGGAGGCACGGTGAGCGCGCATGTCCGCCTCACTTCATCGTTGATTTCCCGCACCGCGCGTGTCATTTCCGGATCGAGGTTGAATCCGCCGAAGATATCGTTCGGATTGGTCTGATGCAGAACAGCGAAGCCCATGAGTCCGGCCGCGCCCTCACGGACGAAGTCCTCGGCCTGCTCACGGATTTCAAACGCCGTCAACGGGCCACGCTTGTTCCAGTCAGCCCCCCAGAATGCCTGATAGAGCCCCATGAACGGGATCCCCGGCACCTGCCTCCGAGCGTACACAAGGATCGCCTGTGTGTCCATGGACGTCATTTGTCGGTCATAGCCCCATTTCAGCACCGGGTACCAGTACGGCACGATGATATCGCACGCGCCGGGGCCGAAGTTGAACATCGTATCGGGGCCGCTGTACCCGCCGCAGACGGGGTGGCGCCCGTCCACCTCGTGCACTACGCTCGTCAGCCCGCGCATTGCCGAAAGTGCGTATCCCGGGGTGTCGTCCAGCGCCCAGTAACCCCAGAGGTTCGGCGAATCCTTCACCTTCGCAATCTCGAGGGCAAACGGCTCCGGCCAGAACATGATGATCAGTGCCCGGTGGGGCTTCGCTTCCGTTCCATCCGCGCCACGTTCACATCCAGTCAGGCTGTTTTCGGTAGAGTCACGGTAACGGATGCGTTCGTCCTCGATGACCACCACACCCGGCCCCGGCGCCGGTTTTGCTCCCGACTCAAACGGGATCGTCGTCTCCCGCGCATCGATTGCGCGCGCCAGGCGCGGACTGCCGTGGGTGGGCCCGGTGATGCTGTGCATCGCCTTCAGGCCGTTGTCAAGCGCGTACCTGCCCATCGGGGTATCAGGATCGAGCATGTCCAGATGCGCATATGCCGCCATGTTGAAGCCAGCTTGGTGCGCGATCTGCAGGTCCTCCAAAGACCGCACGTTGAACGCCCCGAGCACCGGCACACCGTTGATCCAGTACGCCTCGTGGAGTCGCATCCGCGCCCCTGTTCTGCTGTCTGCCATCCTTGCCTCCCGTGCGGGGCGTGCCCACCCCCGCGTTGTCGTAACCACCATGCCCAACGCGGCTGATGCGCCGAGCGCAATAAATTCGCGCCGCGACATGCCGCCGCCGTCGTTTTTCGTAATCGAGTCTCGTTGACTTCCTGGAACAGCTTTCATCCCATGTGCCTCGTGGCAAAGGTTCCACGTACGGTTGTTCTCTGTGTTCATAATGGCGACTCCGCGCGCCGTGCCCAACCCCCAGTGCTTTCCGGACCGTCTCCCGATCGAACCAGATTTGGCCGATTCGTTCTAGTTGAGGCAAAACGTCGTCTTCGTGTCAAGGGGGAAGGGGAAGTTTTCTGTCACGGAATGCGAATGGCTTTGCGGGAAATCGTTAGATGGGCTGCAACTTGGGGGAGCAGAAAAATCGTGGGCAGTGTGGATCCGCCCCTGAGCCTGTCGAAAGGCCGGAGACGAGGTGGCGCAATCACGCGGGTCTCCGAGTGACACGACGGAGCAACGCGACGGAGTGTTGTATCGAGGAGCCCCGCGCAGGAAACCCGTGGTGCCCCCGCTCACAAGCCCGGCTCCCGGGCCGCCTCCACGAGTGCTATGATGTTCTCCGCCGGCACGTCCTCCTGTATCTCCTGCGCGGGAGCGAGGATATACCCCCCACCGGTTGCCATGAGTCTCCTCACGCGTCGTACTTCTGCCTTCACCTCGTCCGGAGTGCCGAAGGGGAGCACCTGTTGCGTGCTGATGCCGCCCCAGAACGCAAGCTTGTCCCCGAAGTCGCGTTTGAGCTTCGCGAGGTCCATGCACTCCGGCTGTACCGGGTTCAGCACGTCCAGCCCCATTTCCACAAGCGACGGAATGATCCGCTCCACGCAGCCGCAGGAGTGCACCCAGACGTCCTTCCCGTAGCTGTGGACGAGGTCGTACTCCTTCTGCTCGCCGTCTCGGATCATCTCCTGCCACGTGTCCGGCGACATCAGCAGGTCCACCTGCGACCCCCAGTCGCTGCCAAGGAGCACGCCGTCAATCTCCGGCGCCATGAGGAAGTTCTCCAGCATCACCATGTTCTTGTCGATGATGCGGTTCAGCAGCTTCCGTGCGAACTCGGGGTAGCCCGCCATGTCGGCAAGAAAGTTCTCGATGCCCCGTGTGAAGTAGGCCTTCTCGAAGTGCGAACCGTAAATCATGGCAAGGATGTATTTGTCGCTGTTGTCGCGGAGCAATCGGAGTGATTCGAAAAACTGCGTGTAGCTGCCGATTCCGATCACCGTTGCCGGCGTTGAAGGCGGATCTGCTGCCCGCCATTCCGGGCCGAGTTCGTGCCAATTCCACCACGGCACGCTGACGCGGACGACATCGTTGTCCACGTACTCCTGTGCCGTCTGCCGCCCAATGGCTTCCTGCAGGCGCTTTTCCCCGCCGCCGGTGAAGCCGATGCAATAGGGCACGCGTTCGGTTTCCTTGTGGGCGATCGCGGCTTTCACGAGTTCCCGTCGGGTCATGAAGTGCAGTCCTCAGGATAGGGGGTGCGGGGAAAGTTCATCTTGCGAGGGCTCTTGCCACTACTTCCTGCTGAATATCAGGGGAAAGGGTCCGGAAATAAGCGCTGTACCCGGAAACACGTACGACGAGATCCGGATGCCGTTCGGGATGTTCACGGGCGTCCACCAGCGCGGAAGGATCCACAACGTTGATCTGGAGGACGGAACCGCCATAGTCCAAGAAACAGCGCACTACGCTCTCCAGAACCGATGGATCGGCTTGTTCGGGCGACAACGGCATCTTCACGTCGAGTACGGCAACCACCGGGTAATCGGTCATGTCGACCGGTTCAAGCGCTCTCAAAACTTGCGTAACGCTGCATTCGCGACCGAGTGCGAGCTGACTCGGGCTCATCCCCGGGGAGAGGTGCTCGCCTGCGTGGCGCCCGTCCGGGGTCGCACCGGCGCGTCGGCCGAAATCCACGAACGACCGGAATGAGAAGAGGCTGGCCTCGTACGTGCCGCCACGCGTGTTCAGGTAACCGCTGCCTGCGCGTGCGACATCGGCAAAAACACGCGCGGAGAATTCGCGCACCTTCGGATCACCGTGTCCGAATTTCGGGATTCGGTTCACGATGTACTGGCGGAACGCTTCCTCTCCCTCGAAATCTGCGGCCAGGATCTCGCGAAAGCGGGTGACAGAAACCCTTTCCTGGTCGAAAACAACCACTTTCACCGCGTATAACGAGTCGATCAGTGTGCCAATCCCGGCCAGTGAAACACTTCCAAAGCTGTACCGCGCACCTCCCGCCATCATGTCGCGGGCGCGTTCGATGCAATCGCTGATGGTTGCCGAATGGAGAGGACACGGGTTGTACCGCGCGCCCTCTGCCTCTGTGCGGTTACGCGCGGCTACATGAGCGCCGATGACTGCCCGCAGATTCCGCAGAAATACGGCGTAGAACTCCTCAAACGTCCGCGCAGTCTCGAACGAAGCGACGGCGAATCCGTCGCGCTTTGCAAGTTCTTCCCAGCGTTCCGGGAAAAACCCCATGAGAAGGACACCCGGCAGGCTCATGTACATGGTTGCGCGGCTGTTGATCTCCGTGTTTTCCAGCACATTCTCCTGACATCCTCCGCCAACGTAAAGCCGACAATCCTGCACCGCTTTGCCCATCTTCGCGTTTGCCGGAATGATTACGTCGTCGTTGAAAACCGAGAGTACGTTGTTGCCGCTGCTGGAAAACTCTGCGAGCAGCCTGAAATACTCCCTCGGGTGTTTCGAGGAGACGCGCGCATTCAGCTTGGGGTCGACGAGAGCGTACTCGCGGTACACGTCGAGCACTATGCCGGTGATTTCATTGAACACGGGGACACCGTCCGCGTCGCACCCGCCAATCACCACGGTTGTGTTTGTCCCGACGTGGTTCCGTGCGTCGCGCATCCCGAACGCCGCGTCGCACCGCGCAAGGAAGAACGCGAGGAGGTCCCTGGCTTCGTCAGGCGTCAGGCGGCCGTCGGCGAGGTCGCGTTCGTAAAACGGAAAAAGGATCCGGTCCAGGTGCCCGTACACGCTGATACCGTTGCCTTCCAGCGCTTGAGTCGTCTCCCGCATGAACAGAATCGTCGCCAGCGCCTCGAAAAACGTCGTTGGCGGGAGGGCAGGAACGCGGTCCCCGGCATCGGCAATGCGAGACAGACGCGCCTTTATCCGAGGGTCGGTTTCGATCAATAGCATCCGGCGCGCTTCGTCTGCAAAACGCGTCGCGAGATGCATCTGCGCCGACAACCCAGCGATCATCGCCTCTAGGAACGCTTGCTCTTCTGCGCTGCACCTGCGCGCCAGGCGATCCTTCGCTTCGGCGACCAACCCGCTCAGTCCGGCACGAAACACGTTGTCGTACCCGAGGCTGTGATGGTTGTCGTCCAGAACCGCCCACCCGTGTGAGAGCCCGGACTCGCTGTACGGCCGCCAGAACGAGTTCCCGACGGCCGCGAGTGCCCTTCCGAAAGGCTGCTCCTTGAGCCAGGCGCCGACCCCTCCCGCACCGAGGTCGGTGCGGGGTTTGCCGACGCCGATTTCGTAAAAGAACGGGAAATGCCGAAACACCTTTACCGGGCATTCCCGGGCGATGGTCTCGTACAGCAGGGCTTTCAGGCGGTACGGCGTCCACTCGGGGTGGCTCGCGCTTTCCAGGTCTAGCCGCGATTGTAAGTGTGCGACGTCGTTCGGCAGCGCCGAGTAGTATGCTTCAAACTCGTGCTCGAACGCAGCCCGTTCTTCTCTGAATCCCATCGAGGAACCAGTTTCCTGTCTTGGAGGTTTGCGCCCGCACACCGAAATCCGTCGGATCAACGCTTCTGAGCCTTGCACTGGCGTTCTGCCGGGCTGCTCGCAAATCAGTGCCTCACCACGGCAAGCCCGCCGCTTCCCATGCTTTCCTGACCGAGGCCGCGGTCACCCGGGCAGCCTCTTCCGCAGGCATCTGGGCGAGGGCTTTGTTGAAAGGTTCGGCAGTCACCGGCCCCGCGTATCCGATCTCGTTCAGGGCCTTCAGGAAGCCGGGGAGGTCTATGACTCCCGTCTCCATGGGCATCGCGCGCTGATCGTCTATGTGTTTGTCCAGCGCCACGCCCTTCGGCGCGTCGTTGATGTGCACGTACACCACCTGATCTGCCCGGAGCCCTTTGATCTGCGCGAGGTCGCCGCCACTGGTGAACCAGTGCCATGAGTCGAGCAACACTCCCATGTTGCCCGTTCCCACGGCGTCGCAAAGCTCGATCATCTGCGGCAGGGTGTGGATGAACTCGTGTTTGAAATTGTCGCGAATCGTCTTCGGCCCCAGAAATTCGATACCGAACACGCAGCCGTGGTCCTTGAGGATCAACCCGATTTCCCGGAACCGCGACCGCATGCGTTCGAAGTTCTCGGCGAAGGTGAACTCGTTCGACCCCGACATCATCCAGCTCATGAACGAGTTGCACCCGGATTGCGGCAGCAGTGCGGCCCACTTCGGAAGCTCCTTCAGCCCTTCACGGAACTTCTCGTCGGAGCCGCCGAAATCCACGGGCAGCCCCCATCCTCCGATGCGCAATCCGTTCTCCTTGAGCAGTGCTTTGAGCTTCTCAGCACCGAACCGTTCCGGTTCGTGGATATCCACATCAATGCCCTTGAAACCGTTTGTTCTGGCGAGTTTCATGGCCTCTTCGACACTGGCGCGAATTCCCACTGCGCCGGGGCTCAGGTTCGGAAACATGGTTCCTCCATTCGATTGTCATATCAGTGAAATGATCAGGACCCAAACCGGTCGTTACAACTGGCCACCGCAGCGGTTGCAAAATCGGGCGTCGTTATCGTGCCCGGTTTTGCCGCACCGGCCACAGCTTCTTTCCTCATCGGAGCGCCTTTTCGCCTGCGACATCTCCACCGTCACGATCCCTGTCGGCACGGCGATGATGGAGTATCCCAGAATCATCACCAACGACGCCAGCGTCTTGCCCAGTGGCATGTGCGGGGACACATCCCCGTATCCCACACGGTCGTCAGCCATCCCACTGGTGCGTCGAATTCGAGAATGGTCCAGTACAACGTGTCGCGCCACGCATCTCGTTGTTCGGGGCTGTATTTTTCCCTTCGATCCCGCCTGCGGAGTTGTGATTCCGGCCTGGCGTTCCGGTCACGACACCCCGAAGTGGCAGTTCCGTGATATTCAATCCAGTCCGGGCAATCTTTTGCGCAATCCCTCAGTGTCCAAGCACACTTCACGGAAATACCGCACAGTATGCAATATACGGAACTCCCATTTCGCCACGAACCCGCCGCGTGAAAAGGAGAACGACGGTCGTCGGTCCGCGCGCGAGCCTGGCTCGTGGGCGGGTTGTGCCCTTGTGTCATTCTCGTCTGTGCGCATATCATAACGGTGTGATGCAGAGTGACGGATCCATTGCGCGCGTATGGCTTTGTTGGAGGACCGGGACATGAACGGTGAGCAAGTGACGTTTTCGGTATTCACCAAGCCGTGGAAGATGCTGTCCCTTGGGGAACTGGGAGCATTGGTGCGGCGGGTCGGATTCGACGCGGTCGAGCTCCCTGTTCGACCCGGATACCAGGTGCAACCGGAAGCCATGGAAACCGGCTTGAAGGAAGCGGTTCGGGCATTTGCGGATGAGGGAGTCGTGGTCAAAAGTGTCGCCGCGCCGACTGATGGCGTTCGGCCCGGTTTCACCGGGGAACTTATTGGGGCGTGCGCGGAAAACGCTATTCCGGTAATCCGCGTGTTCCCGTTCATCCGCCCCGGTGAACCCTATCTGGAGGGCGAGGCGCGCGTTCAGAATGAACTGGAAAGCCTTCTGCCGTTGCTCGAGCAATCTCGGGTAACAGTTGGCGTTCAGAACCACTGCGGTCCCTGTTTCACCGGTGCGATGCATCTGCGGCACCTGATCGAGCGGTTCGATCCGAAACATGTCGGAGCGATTCTCGATGCCGGACACACCGGTCTTTCCGGAGAGGAGCCCGAACATGCGATCGACATGGTCTGGTCGCATCTCTGCATGGTGAATTTAAAGAATGCGTTCCGAAAACTGCGAACCGGGCCGGAAGCGGAACAGGCGGAGTGGCAGGTGTACTGGACCAGCGGCCGGCACGGGTTATCTGACTGGCGCCGGTACGCGGCGGAACTGACAAGACGCCAATGGCGGGGAGTTGTCTGCCTCACGGCCGAATATTCGGATCCGAATTCGGTGGACCGCCTTATTGCAGAAGATCTGCGGTTCGCCAGGTCACTCTTCGTCTAGCGCCACCCATCAACCAACCGTAAGGAGGATACCGTGGGGACGCGACACGATCGCCCGAACATCGTTTTTTTTCTTTCTGACGACCAGGGTGCGTGGGCTCTCGGGTGCGCAGGCAACCGGGAAATCCGGACTCCGAACCTCGATCGGCTTGCCGCCGAGGGTATCCGATTCACGAATTTCGTCTGCGCTTCTCCGGTCTGTTCTCCCGCCCGCGCCAGTATCCTCACCGGAAGAATTCCTTCCCAGCACGGTATTCATGACTGGATACGCGCGGGAAATGTGCCGAACGAAGTGCCGGGAGTGACACATGGAAGGCCTGTCGAATACCTTCGCGGGATGATCGGGTACACGGATGTTCTTGCGCAAAACGGGTATACGTGCGGCTTGAGCGGGAAATGGCACCTCGGGGATTCCGTGCGCCCGCAGAAAGGGTTCTCTTTCTGGAATGTGCACGCGTGCGGCGGGAGCGGCTATTATGATGCTCCGATGATTCGGAATGGATCCGCGTACACGGAACCGCGATACGTGACCGACGTGATTGCGGAGAACGCCGTTGCATTTCTGCGGGAGCGGCAGGGAACGGGGACCCCGTTCTATCTCGGCGTTCATTACACCGCTCCTCACAGCCCGTGGACTCCGGATCAGCACCCACGGCGGACGTACGACGAATACCACCAGCGTTGCCCCTTCAATTCGACACCCTTCGAACCGATGCACCCCTGGCAAATATCCAGCGCGCCCACCGGCTTCGACGAACCGAGCCGCCGCCGGGAGCTGAGCGGGTACTACACTGCCATCACCGAAATGGACCGCACAATCGGCGATGTAATCGCAGAGCTCGAGAGACAGGGCATCAGGCAGAACACGCTGACCGTGTTCACGAGCGACAACGGAATGAACATGGGACACCACGGTCTCTACGGGAAGGGAAACGCGACCTTCCCGGCGAACATGTTTGACACGTCGGTGAAAGTTCCGATGATCGTCTCCCGGCCCGGTTCTGTGGCTTCCGGCGTTGTCTGCGACGAAATGCTGAGCCACTACGACCTTCTGCCCACGCTTCTCGAGTACGTGAACGTGGCAAACCCGGCTGCGGGCGAAACTCCCGGTCTGAGTTTTGCCCCGATCCTTCGCGGTGAGGAACTCACTCGCCGCGACGCGGTAGTGGTTTTCGATGAATACGGGCCAACGCGCATGATAAGGACCAGGGAGTGGAAATACGTCCATCGTTACCCGTACGGTCCCCACGAGTTGTATGACCTCGTTTCTGATCCGGAGGAACGCCACAACGTGGTGGAAGACGCGCGTTGTCAGAATGTTCTGCGCGACCTGCGGGCCCGCCTTTCCGAGTGGTTCGTTCAGTGGGCCGATCCGGCGCGAGACGGGTCGCGAGAACCGGTCCGTGGCGTTGGCCAGCACGATCTGGCAGGCCCGGCCGGCGCGGGAGTAATTGCCTTCAATCAGGATTTCCGTTTTCTCAGCACATCTCACGGGCAGCAGCCTCATTCGGAGCTTGCCAGTCGGCATTCCCCGTGCGGGGGGATGGGGTTGGGACGAAAGGGAAGGAACACATGTTCAACGCGTTCCCGAGAGACGAAACAATCACGCGGCGCGAGCGCTTTTGCCGCCTCTACGATTTCGAGCGCGTCGATTCGCACGTCCGCTGGGAAGCGGTTGAGTTCTGGGGAGAAACGGGCGCGTTGTGGCGGGCCTCCGGAGGCTTACCCGATGGTGTGAATCCGATGGATTATTACGGGATGGATCCCCGCAACGGCATAAGCGGGAATCTCGGATTCACGTCGATGGCGCTTTCAGGGCCGAGGCCAGAAACGCATGTGATCGCCGAAGAAGGCCGGACTCGGGTGTACCGGAACGACCTCGGTCAGGTCTGGCGCGACCGGGTGGACGGAGTCAGCATGCCGCAATGGATACGCTTCCCCGTGGAATCAAGGGACGACTGGGAGCGTATCATCAAACCTCGTCTGAAACCCGAAGATCACGACTTTGGCAATCTGGAGGAGGAAGCGGCCCGGTCGCGAACCTCCGACGACGCGTGGGGGTTGTGGATCGTCGGGCTGTACGCGTTCTGGAGGAATTTCTGGGGCGAGGAGAAGCTTGCGTTCGCATTCTATGACCAACCGGACGTGTTGCACGATATGGCGAAATGCTGGCTCACGATGCACTGCGAATGCACGCCGCGTGTGCTAACACCGCCCGGATAGACTTACGTCATGTTCCACGAGGATATGGCGTTCCGAAACGGCCCCCTCATCGGACCGAAACTTTTTGATTCGTTCATGGCGCCCTATTACCGGGAGTTGTTCGCTCATCTGGGGAATCACGGTCAACACCGGTTTCTCTTGGACTCCGATGGCAACAACGGACCGATTCTGGAGCGGTTTGCCGACCTCGGAATGAACGGTCTGTACCCGTTCGAGGTTGCCGCCGGGTGCGATGCCGTCGCGTTTCGCAAGGAACATCCCCGGTTTTTTGTCTGGGGTGCGATTGACAAGCGCGTGCTTCTGGGCACCAGAGACGACGTGGAGCGGGAAGTGATGGCGAAAGTTCCTGTTCTTTGGGAGACCGGCGGGTTCATTCCCTCCATAGACCATTCCGTGCCGCCGTGCCGGCAGGAAAACTTCGAGTTCTTCCTCCAGCTCGTCCGGACCATCTGTCGTTGACCCGAGTACGTTCTGTCCAAAGGAGGCACAGGATGCGTTCCAAGAAGCTCGAACCTGTCCGTGTCAACCCCGTCCTGGTGCACCCGGAAGAGCGGCGAGAACGTCTGGATGGAGAGTGGCGTTTCCGTCTGGATCCCGATGACGTGGGTGTCCGCGAGGAATGGTTCCGCGACGCTGCATCCCTGGGGAACGTGGTGCTGGTGCCCGGTTGCTGGCAGGGGCAGGGATATGGTGACGACACGTGCGACCGGGTATGGGATTTCGGTCTCGAGGCACGGACGTTTCGCGCAACGTACAAAGGCACCGGATGGTACGGTCGTGTGTTCAGTCCCCCGGATTCGTGGCGGGAAAGCCGGATTCAGCTTCTTTTCGGTGGCGTCCACCCGAGCGCGGAAATCTGGCTGAACGGGGTGTACCTCGGTTCCAACGACATGCCGTTCGTCCCGTTCGGGTTTGACGTTACTGACGCGATCCGGTTCGCTGCGGACAATTTCCTGGCGGTGCGGGTTCACGAAGCTGCAAGGCTTTACGGGCTTGCCTACAGCTGGCAGGGCAACTGGTCCGGCATCTATCGCGGGGTCGAGTTGACGGCAACGGACCGGAGCCGAATTGCATGGTGCGCGGCGTATCCGGAGACGAATCGAGAACGAATTCGCCTGAGCGTGGATCTTGACAGTAACCCGCCGCAAAACGCAAGAATTGTCGTGGCAGTGCATGCACCCGGCGGACGTGGCAGGCCGGAGGTCGTGGAAGTGCCCGCACAGGGCAGGGCGACCGAGTGCTGCGTTCCCGTGAAGCGTCCTCTGTTGTGGAGTCCGGAAACACCGCATCTGTACCGCATTGACGTGGCGCTTCACAGCGGGCCGGAAACCTTGGACGCGCTCAGCGAACGAACAGGATTTGTGGACTTGTCCTCAGGGAGAAGGCAATTCCGTATCAACGGCGAGCCGTTTTACATGCGCGGCACCGGTGATTTCCTGTCCTGTCCGGAAACAGGGTCGCCGGATACCAATCGGGACCGGTGGCGGCGGAAGCTGAGAACTTTGCGGGAGTATGGCTACAATTACGTCCGCTGTCAGTCGTACGTCTACGGCCCCGAGTATTACGACGCAGCGGATGAGGTCGGGATACTTGTCCAGAGTGAAATGGGACTTCTCGGAGCATGGGGCGGGCACACCCCCTGGCATGTCTACCAGTGGCCGAAACCGACTCCCGATCACTACCCTGTGCTCCGGCGGCAGTGGGACCTGGTAGTTCAGCGTGACGTGAATCATCCATCTGCCAACCTGTACTGCATGAGCAACGAATACGGGAAAACGGCGGACTTCAAGCAGATCGCATGGGAAGGGTATCGCAGCACGAAAGCAATCAAACCCTCCGCGCTGGTCATTTGGACCGATGGGGGCTTCAATGGGGATTTCCCGCAGGATTTCGTCAACGATGAGGCGTCCAAGGTTGCGGAAACGGACCTGCCCGTGATTCAGCACGAGTTCCGGTGGTGGAGTTCCCTCCCGGACCCCGGAATCAGAGAGAAATACGCGGGTGCGGTGCGGCCCTACGCGATCGAGATCGCCGAAACCCGGGCTCGCGTGAGGGGTCTGGGCACTACCCTTGGTGTGGCCGTCAAAAACAGCCAGCGGCTTCAGCTTCTGGAAGCAAAGGCGAAGATGGAAGCATGTCGGCGGGACAATCCGGAAATGGCGGGAATCTGCCATTTCAACGCCATGGATACCGGGCCGTCTCCTCAAGGCGTGGTAGACGAGTTCTACGAACGGAAATTCGCCACTCCGGCCGAGTGGCGAAAAACAAACGGTGATACCGTCATTATGTGCAGCCTGGGATTTGACCAGCATGTGCTGGTTGCGGGCAGCACGATCGAAGTGGCGTTCTCGGTTTCTGATTTCTCACACCCGCCGTTTGTGGACCCCGAACTCGAATGGTGGTTGCAGGTTCCGGGAACGCAGAAGGTTGGAGCTGTTGTTCCCTACGCGCACGTGCCGTTCGTTACAAACTCCGCCAGACCCGTGGAGATTCCGGTGCCGCGTGTGCAGAAGCCGCAGCGCGGGTGCCTGGGGGCGGTCCTCAGCGAGGGCAGGCGTTCCGCAAAAAACGAATGGGATATCTGGGTGTTTCCGGAAACCCAACCGGTGCGGGAGAACGTGTGCCGTCGTCGAGGTGCGGCAGTCTCATGGGTGGGCACCGTGGAAGCTCCGGTGCGCGATGCGAGGGAGGTCAGCCCGGAGAGTGTCGTTCTGAGCGACGTACTGGATGACTCGCTGTGTGGATTCGTCAACGCCGGCGGGAGCGTCATCCTCGGAGCAACCGAGGGACTCGTGCGACCCCACGGCCCGAACTTCGGGTATGTGAAGTACTTTTTCACCCCACCTGCGAATTACGGCCCGTACGAGGACGGTCAGAACGCAACCATTATCGCAAAACACCCGATGCTCGAAGGCTTTCCCCATGACGGGTACGCTGACCTCCAGTTCTTCCGAATGATTGAGGAATACCCTCCACTGGACGTCGGAGGGCTGGGTCTCCCGGATACGGAACCGGTGATCCGTGTGTTCCACCGTTATCCCGTGTGCCATTCCCTTGCGTATATCGTGGAATACCGCGTGGGAAAGGGAACTCTGGTCCTCTGCGCGCTCGGTTTGAACCAGGCGTTTCCGGAAGCACGTTACCTGCTTTCTCGCATATGTGCGTATCTGACGAGCGCAAGGAAACGAAAGGCTCCCGCGTTATCGCGGGCGTGCGTCGACCGGCTCAAAAGGGCTACTGCACTGGTCGAGAGCGGCCGCTGAAAGGTTCGTGAATGGCACGAAGGCGCCCCAACATCGTCATGATCACCCCGGATGAATGGCGTGCGGACGCACTCGGGTGCGCAGGCAATTCAGTCGTCAAAACGCCCTGCATGGACGCGCTCGCGGAGTCCGGTGTTCTGTTTCGGAACGCGTACACCCCCGCGCCGATGTGTGTTCCGGCACGGATGTCGATCCTTACCGGACAGAGCCCCAGAGTTCACGGGGCGATGACAAACGGTGTTTCGCCGACGGACAACGTCTCCATCGCCGCGATTCTCCGGGAGAACGGGTATCGGACCAGCGCATTCGGGAAAATGCACTTCCTTCCGGCCTATTGTGATTTCGGCTTCGACGTGCTTCAACTCTCGGAGCAGGACGGCGAAGGGTGGCGGATTGACGATTACCACCGGTGGCTGTGGGACAAGTATGGCCTTGTGGATTGGATAGACCTGTGGGATCAGGTGGAAGACTACCGGAACGAGGCTCCCTCATGGTTTCGAGGGACATACGGGGCGCTCAAGTCTCCCATTCTGGAAGAGGCGTACCACACCACGTGGATTACCGATCGCTTTCTCGAGTATCTCGACGGACTGGATGCTGCACAGCCGTTCTTCTCGTGGATAGGGTACATCAAGCCGCACCATCCGTTTGACCCGCCCGGTCGTTATGCCGAACTGTATGACCCATCCGAATTGCCGCTTCCCGAACCGGACGATCTCTCCAGGAAGCCATTGGTCGCCGATTTTGACCCGCGTCAGGGGCGTCTCGACATAAGCCGCTGGAGCGATGTGGAAATCCGTACCATGATTGCGATGTACTACGGGACGATTACCCAGATCGACGACAACGTGGGTCGCATTGTGGAGGGTCTGCGGCGAAAAGGGATCGCCGAAGAGACCGTGATACTCATCAATTCTGATCACGGCGATTTCCTCGGCCACCACCGCTTCATCACAAAGGCTCCGTTTGTCCCGTACGAAGACCTGATACGTGTTCCCTTCATCGTGTACGATCCCCGGAATCCGGCCAACGGACGCGTGTCGGACGCGTTCGTCAGCCTGCTGGACTTGTTTCCGACGATCGCTGCGATGTCGGGTGTCTCCCACACCCACACGGTGCACGGCCACGATTTGACCCCGTTGCTCCGCGCTGAGGCAGAATCGGTCACCGATGTCGCATTTGCCGAAAATCACCGGGGGGTAATAGCGGTCCGGCAGGGCCCGTGGAAACTACTCCAGTCGGAAAAGGGGGCGTGCGAACTCTACAACTTGGATGACGACCTAGGCGAGCGCTGCAACAGGTTCCCGGAAATGCGGGATTCAAAGATAGTCACCGGGTTGCGTGACGCCGCCCTCCGTTCGCTCATGGGCTACCGCTGGGACAGATTGTACAGAGACATGGGGGAAAGACGGCGTCTCATATTGGAGGAGGGCCGCAAACGGGGCCTGCCGATGCTGAATGTTGCTCCGGGAGACTGGCGGGGGGTGTGGTCGGAAGACGCCCCGCGGTATGTCGGCTGACTTGGAGACGGGATATCATCGCGTCCGTCGCGGTTCCCTGATTGAACTGCGAACCTCTCGTTCGTGAAAGTGGGGATATCTCGCAGCAAACGGCTCTCCGGGCGATACCAAAACAACCGGCGCATTCGTTGACAGGTACGGACCATTTGTGTTCGATCACTGATGATGGAGGTGAATGAATGCGTGACCTTTTTCCTGCGCTCCGGACGGGGGCCGTCGTAGCGCTCTGTTTTTCTGCGTGGAGCTCCTCCCCCGCGTCACCACGCACGCCCCCGATTGACATTGATCTGTCCGGGCGCTGGGTACTCAACGAAACCGCTTCGCGGGAACAGAATCAGAGCGCGCGACCGGGCGATGCTCGTGGAATGCCCGGAAGCCAGAGAAGGCCGGGGCGCGGAGTTCCGGGCGGGAGGCCGGGTGAGGGAGGTGCCCCGGGAAGCGCGCGTCTGGAACGCCCCCGCATGCCCGACCGCGTTCGGAACCTGACGATCACCCAGACAGACACGGCCGTTGTGCTGTCCGCGCTCGGCGGGCCCGAGGTTACAGTAATTACCGACGGGCGCAGACGCGACACGGTGTGGCTTGACGGGAACAACGCCAAAGTCAAGGCCGAGTGGACGGACAACGGCCTCATCATAGAGCGCAGGGAGGAATCCGGCCCGACTGTGCGGGAAACGTATCTCCGGTACCCGCGTTCGACACGTCTGTCCGTGGAGATGGAAATCAAAGGGGGCAACCTGCCTCGTACGATGAAACTGGTGCGGTTGTACGATCTGCTTGCCGCTCCAGAGGATACCTCCCGCAGCATTCCTGGTGATCCGATGTGGTGAGGTGACGCCGGGCACCCCAGACGCATGCTTCAGTCCTCTTGCCGTCACGTTCCGTGAGGTGTGAACGAAGCCGTTCGGAGACATCAGGAATGCTTCGCTGGTCGTACGGGACGAGGTTGCGATGCCGGAAGAACGCATCACCCCACAGAAAGGGACAACGATGGCAGAGACGGTGAAAGTGATGCTGCTGGGAGATTCAATCCGCATGAGCTACCAGCCGCTGGTCGCGCGATTACTGGAAGGCAAGGCGGAGGTCCGCGGCCCTGCGGACAACTGCCAGTACACCCTTTACACGCTCTCATCCCTCGGTCGGTGGATCAACGAACTCGGGAAGCCCGACATCGTGCACTGGAACAACGGCCTCCATGACGCCGGCCACAATCCGCAACGGTACCCTGTTCAGATCCCGATCGACATGTACCGGGCGAATCTGGCGCACATTCTTGATGCGCTGGGCCGGCTGACGGGCAGAATCATCTGGGCGACAACGACACCGGTGCACCCGGAGCGCCCTTATCGCGCCGATGCGTGGTCCTGGCGAAACGAGGAGATCGATCCTTACAATCGTGCGGCCCGGGAACTGATGGAGGAGCGGAGGATCCCGATCAACGATCTGCACGCCGTGGTGCGGAGCAACACTTCGCAGTACCTCGGACCTGATCAGCTGCACCTCTCCGAGGCAGGAAAACAGGCCTGTGCGGAGGCAGTGGCGGAGAGCGTGGCCCGCTTGCTGCCGTTTTACTGACCGCACCACGGCGGTTTTTCGCTGCAGTGCGTTGGCCTGAATCCCCGTCTTCTGCGCGCTTATCTCACCTGTGTGGCCGCTACACGTTCCCGCCACGGGTGTTTCGTTTCCTCCATCCATTTCGCCAGCCGTTCTTTCATGGCAACAGCCCGTGCGAGGTACCGCGCGCGATCCGGGTTCGCACCAAGGAGGTTGTTGACTTCCTTGGGGTCGCGAGCAAGATCGAACAGCATGTCAACCTCGTCGGCACGGTTGCTCCACACATACTTCCATTTGCGAGTCTGCGCCATGATGTTCCAGTGCTCGAACTGCGAGAAAACTACAGGGTCGGGTTCAGGGGCGCCACCGGTGATCCATGGCTGCAGACTCCTCCCCCGGCGGCCGGGCGGCGGGACGCCCAGATAGTCCGATATTGTTGCGAAAAGATCGGCCAGGCAGACCGGCGCATCTACGCTGCTTCCCGCCGGAATGCGTCCAGGCATGCGCATCAAGAGCGGCACACCCACTGCTTCGTGGTAGTGAACGAACTTTGTCATCAGCCCGTGGTCTCCGAGCATCTCGCCGTGGTCTGAGGTGAACACGACAAGCGTGTTGCCGGCGAGGCCTGAGGCGTCCAACGCATCGAGAACGCGGCCAATGTGATGATCCACTTCCTGTACCGCGGCATAGTACCGTGCCATCAGCAGATGCACGTGTCTGCGTTCAAGGTCGTCCATCTGCCACACGAAGTTCTTGTAGGGAGTATTCTCACGCGTGTCGTCAAACGTCTCCGGAGTCGCCATGTCTGCTGCCCGAATTGAGTCGCAATAAGGACGCGGAACGATAAGAGGATCGTGCGGGAAAAGGAAGGAACTTGTGATCGAGAAACGGACATCTTTGAGCCTTTCGATGCTCCGTATTGTCTCATCAGCAATCATGGCGGAGACGGAATGTTCCGCACGCACCGAATCCCGTCCGAAAGGAAGGCCCGGCTCTGGACGGGAGTGACCGTGGCCCAGATTGAGAGAACGGTACACGTGGTCCATCGGGTCAGGGTCATACGGTTGCCCGCTTAATGGTGAGATGTACGGGTGAGGCTCGCCCGGGTGCGGGGACCTGTACCCTTTTTCAGCCAGATAGCAACGATAAAAAGTGCCGAGCGAAGCAGATGTCGGCAGACGCGAGTACGGTTTGAGCAACGTTTCTGGAGCATGCCATCTGCCGACGTACTCTGCCGTATACCCATGCGCGGCGAGTGCGTCATCGAATGTCGTCAGATCGGAGGCAGGAGTTCTCAACCTGTCAGGGTTGGTTATACATCCAGTCTGGTGGATTGGCAAACCGGTGAGCACCGATGTTCTGGCTGGAACGCAGATAGGGCTGGGAGTTATCGCGTTCGTAAACCGTACGCCTTCCGCCGCAAGCCGGTCCAGGGACGGCGTGTGAACGAACGGGCTTCCCATGCAGGAAAGGGCATCCCTGCGCTGTTCGTCCGTCATGATGAAGAGCAGATTAGGGTTTCTGGTGGCCTTCACCACAGGCTTCTCCATGGGCGGTGCACTCGCCACGTGTCCGTATCATAC
>Ga0208939_1000790_pt1 | contig 25073 bp, 19 predicted proteins | sample AD_STIC12_MetaG_FD_184437 | JGI IMG/M metagenome (GOLD analysis project Ga0208939, IMG submission 184437) | Active sludge microbial communities of municipal wastewater-treating anaerobic digesters from USA - AD_STIC12_MetaG (SPAdes) (version 2) | ecosystem: Engineered > Bioreactor > Anaerobic >...
TCGTCAGACAATGTTGCTGCAAAACCGCTCATGATCGCGTTGGCCCGCTTGCCGGACTTGAATTCCTGCAGTTGCTTCACCAGGTATTCGGGGTGCTGCTGTGCCAGCTTGGGGTTGGCAGGGGTACCGGAATTGCCATCCGCAGCGTGGCAAGCCGCGCACACAGCCGTAAAGCTGGCTTCGCCTTTGGCCAGATCAGGCTTCACCATTTTTGCAGGCGCTGCTTTGGCATGCGCTGGAGCCGAAGCTGCTTCAGCAGCTGGTTTGGCTTCCTGTGCGAACGCAGAAACGGTGGATACGGCCAGAGAGGCAACCATCAACAGGTGAGCAATCAACTTCATGGGATAGAACGTGTCAAGTAGCGTGGCGAAAGATATTGGGCGGGGCAAAACAGCATGATTCTACAATGCGCCCTCGGGTTTCCCCTTTAAAACAATGACTACCAACCTCAAGCCGCCGGCTGCAAGCTCCAAAACCGGTACCGAAGCGAAGACAGCGGCCGCCATCGCCCTGGGTTGGTTACACACCGCCAAATTCCTGACCACAGCCCCGCAATTGCACTTCTTACCTGCGCTGGACGTTCCTGAAATCGCATTTGTGGGCCGGTCCAACGCCGGTAAATCCACCTGCATCAACACCCTGACCCAGCAGAAACAGCTGGCTTTTGCGTCCAAAAAGCCGGGGCGTACCCAACACATCAACCTGTTTTCTCTGGGAAAACAGGGCATTACCGATGCCGTGCTGGCCGATTTGCCGGGCTATGGTTATGCGGCCGTGCCCAAGCAGGACAAAATTCGCTGGCAGCAGGTCATGGCCAACTATCTGGTGACGCGCGAGAACCTCAAAGGCATTGTGCTGCTGTGCGATCCACGCCACGGCCTGACCGAGCTGGATGAAATCCTGCTGGACGTGATTCGTCCCCGCGTGGCGGAAGGATTGAAGTTTCTGGTTGTTTTGACCAAAGCTGACAAGCTCAACAAAACGGAGCAGACCAAAGCACTGTCCATCATGAACCTTCAAGCAGGCGGTGGTGAGGTGCGGTTGTTTTCGGCCACCAAGCGAATCGGTATTGATGACGTGGCCGAGTTGCTGTGGAAGTGGGCGCACCCGGTCGATGCGACTGCTGACGCTTCGGCGACCTGAGCCACACGTCGTTGGCGTTGATTTGCAGTTGCTATATATTTTATAGCTAGTAACGCATATCCGGCGAGGGCTAAGGCCTTATTTTCCATCCATTTCAGCATAAACTGACGGCTCGCCACCAGGCCTCAGCTTGAAACGCTTGTGCACCCAATAGTATTGGGCGGGCATTTCATCAATGTAGTCCTGCAGGCACTCGTTCATGTAGGCGGCGTCCGCCTCCAGATCTGCTGTGGGATAGTTCTGCCAGGCCGGCAAAATGCGTACGTCATAGCCTTGGTCCGTCATACAGGTCAACACGGGCACCACTTTGGCACCACCCAGCCTGGCAAAACGGGACAGTGAAGGCAATGTCGAAGTCAACACCCCGTAAAACGGCACAAAAACCGACTCCTCCAGGCTGAAGTTCATATCTGGCAACAAATACAGTGGGGCACCACGCCGCAGCGCTGACACGATCTTCTTGGCGCCATCAGCGCGACCAAACAGCTTGACCTTGCCAAACCGCTGGCGCCCAGCCAGGATCCATGCATCAAGAACCTTGTCAGACTGGCTGGAATAGATGGTGGTGAATTCACGCGGCATTTGCTGCGTCAGCGCCGTCCAGCCGGCGTCCAGACCGACAAAATGCGGGGAAAAAATAACTGTCGGTTGTTCCCCCTCCAACTCCTGGCGTGCACCAGTGATGCGCAGCCGTTTCTGAACGGTTTGCGGCGACCCATGCCACAGCCATCCGCGGTCCAGCCATGCCTGCGCAAAATAGATGAAGGTCCTGATGGTCAACGCGCGAATGTGCCGGGGCGAGTCCATTGGGTAGCAAAGCTGCAGGTTGACCCGCACCACGTGCCTTCGCGCCGAAGCCAGAACAAACAGCGCCCAGCCCAGCACCCAGCCCAGCGCGCGCACCCAGGGCAACGGCAGTTGCCCCAGCAGGCGCATGACGACGATTCCGATACGGCTCAACATGAAACGGGGTTCGCTTTCACTTTTCCTGCCTGGGTTGCTTGTAGCGGGCATAACCCCACAAATATTGTTGCGGACATTCGCGGATCAATTGTTCCATGGCCTGATTGATCTGAAGCACTGCGATGTCCAGGTCGGATGACAGTGGCTGCATCAGTTCCCGAACGTGAATGCAAAACCCCCTTCCCCACGACAGTCGTTCGGCCCATGCCACGAGCACCTTGGCACCAGTCTGCTGAACCAGCCTGGCCGCCAGCGTCATCGTGTAGGCCTTGCGACCAAAAACCGGCGCCCACTGCCCCATGCCTTCCGGTGGAACCTGGTCTGGCAGCAAGCCTACGGCCCGGCCATTGCGTAGCGCACGGATCATCTGGCGCACGCCAGCCAGATTGGTCGGTGCGGTTTCCAGACCCGGGCGGTTGCGGGCAGACGCCATGACTTTTGCCAGCCAGGGCTGCCGGGCCGGGCGGTACAGCACCGTCATCGGACCATACCGTTCGTTGTAGCGCTCGGCCGCACTTTGGGCAGATATTTCGAAACAGCCCATGTGAGGCGTAAGGAAAACAATGCCCTGGCCTGCCGCGTAAGCCTTGTCCACCGCCGCTTCGTTATCCCATTCGTAGTGAATGGGCGCCCCCATCCACAATCGGGGCAACTCGGCCACCATGCGTCCAGCGTGCCCGATGGCGCCGCGCACCTGCGCTACGCTGTAACCTGCCAATGCAGCATTCTCCGCAAAACGCTGGCGATAGGTGGACGACAAACCATAAGCCAGGCAGCCCAATACCCACCCAATGGAATGCAATAACCATAAAGGCAGGTATGAAAACAGACGGAACAGCAAAGACATGCGAATTGTTAGAATACGGGCGTCGCTGAGTTATGAACTACTTGCAGGGCGACGTGAGTCCGTATCTTAATGAACGGCTCGAAAAATAAATCTGCTAAAGCGTTCGCTAAAGGCTCCAAAGCTCAAGGCAACGCAAAACGTGTGCTTTGAAACAACAATTGGAGCTTAACCAACATGGCGAACGACTTTCTTTTCACTTCCGAATCCGTATCTGAAGGCCACCCCGACAAAGTGGCAGACCAGGTGTCTGATGCGATCCTTGACGCGATCTTCAAGCAGGACCCGCGTAGCCGCGTGGCCGCCGAGACGCTGTGCAACACCGGACTGGTGGTGCTGGCCGGCGAGATCACCACCAACGCGCACGTGGACTACATCCAGGTCGCACGTGACACCATCAAACGCATCGGCTACGACAACACCGAGTACGGCATCGACTACAAAGGCTGTGCGGTGCTGGTGGCCTACGACAAGCAAAGTAACGACATCGCCCAAGGCGTGGATCATGCGTCTGACGACCACCTGAACATCGGCGCTGGCGACCAGGGTCTGATGTTTGGTTATGCCTGCAACGAAACACCTGAGCTGATGCCCGCGCCCATTTACTACGCACACCGTCTGGTTGAGCGCCAGGCGCAACTGCGCAAGGATGGTCGTCTGCCCTTTTTGCGTCCTGACGCCAAGAGTCAGGTGACCATGCGCTATGTGGACGGCAAGCCGCACAGCATTGACACCGTGGTGCTGTCCACCCAGCACAGCCCGGACCAGTCTGAAACACAGCACAAGATGAAGGCCAGCTTCACCGAAGCCATCATCGAAGAAATTATCAAGCCTGTGTTGCCCAAGGAGTGGCTGCAAAACACGCGTTACTTGATTAACCCCACGGGCCGTTTCGTCATTGGTGGCCCTCAGGGGGATTGCGGCCTGACTGGACGCAAGATCATTGTGGACACCTATGGCGGCGCCTGCCCGCACGGCGGTGGTGCGTTCTCCGGCAAAGATCCATCCAAAGTGGACCGCTCAGCCGCCTATGCTGCGCGCTACGTCGCCAAGAATATTGTGGCTGCTGGTCTAGCCAAGCAATGCCAGATTCAGGTGGCTTACGCCATTGGTGTGGCCAAGCCCATGAACGTCACGGTCTACACCGAAGGCACAGGCGTGATCCCTGACGACAAAATCGCTGAGCTGGTGAGTGAACACTTCGATTTGCGTCCAAAAGGCATCATCATGATGCTCGACCTGCTGCGTCCGATCTATGAAAAGACGGCAGCTTACGGCCACTTCGGTCGCGAAGAACCCGAGTTCACCTGGGAGCGCACCGACAAGGCTCATTTCCTCAGGGCAGCAGCCGGACTTTGATTTCCTTCCGCCAGTTCGGCCTGCAGCCAGCTGGCAAACGCCTGAACCAGCCGCGCGCGCCGCTTGCGCCCCGGCAGGATCAGGTGGTAGCCGTAGCGGGAGACCACACGGTCGTCCATCAGGCGACAAAGCACCCCCTGATCCAGTAAGTCATCCACCAGGTGTCGCCAGCCAATGGCGACGCCCTGCCCCGCAATGGCGGCCTGAATCAGGAGGGTGTAGTTGTCAAAGGTCAGCGGCGCAAATGTTGGTGGTTGCGAAATGCCCAATGACTGGAACAGACCGCTCCAGTCGAACCAGCGATGGCCGGGGCCTGTCCTGAGCTGCAGCAGCGGCAAACTGGCGATGTTATTTCGCGTTGGTGGTGGGCGCCCCGCGAGCAATCCAGGACTGCAAACCGGAAACACCTCTTCGTAAAAAAGCAGATGCGATTCGCCGTGTTTGACCTGTCCGTCGCCAAACGTGATCGCCACATCTACATCGGCGGGTACTTCGCCAATGCTGCGGTTGCTGGTGATCAGGCTCACATCCACCTGAGGGTGGCGCTGATGAAACCGGGCCAGCCGTGGCATGAGCCAGTATGCCGCAAAGGCGAAATCTGTCGCCACCTGAAGCACGTCGCTTGGTGTTTGTGCGCGCACCAGCCGAACCCCTGTATCGAGGAATTCGAGCCCCCGCTGCACATGCTCCAGCAACAGCTGCCCTTGTGCCGTCAATTCAATGCCACGGTACACCCGGTCAAACAGCCGGGTGGCAAGCTCCATTTCCAGCCGCTTCATCTGCTGGCTGACCGCTGGCTGGGTGGTGCCCAACTCATCAGCCGCTGCCGTGAAACTGAGCAGGCGTCCACAGGCTTCAAAAGCGCGCAATAAATCGAGCGGTGGATTGATGATTGGCATAAGCACTGATTATCCAAGACATGCCTGCAGCCATCGTTTACCACCCGACAGATAACAGCGATGATTACGGTTCAGGGTCACCTTCACATCACCTGATCCTATAGTTCAGGAGTTTTCATGGCAACCAAACGTCCCAACATCCTGTTCATCATGGCCGACCAGATGGCCGCACCGCTGCTACCGCTCCATGACAGCAGATCGCCCATCAAAATGCCACATTTGAGCGCACTGGCTAGCAGCGGCGTGGTGTTTGACTCGGCTTACTGCAACAGCCCGCTGTGTGCGCCATCACGCTTCAGCCTCGTCAGCGGCCAGTTGCCCTCCAAAATCGGCGCGTATGACAACGCGGCTGATTTCGCGGCCGATGTGCCCACTTACGCCCACTACCTGCGCCGCCTCGGCTACCGCACCGCCCTGTCGGGCAAGATGCATTTCTGTGGCCCCGACCAGTTACACGGCTACGAGGAACGCCTGACAAGCGATATCTACCCGGCTGACTACGGCTGGGCCGTAAACTGGGACGAGCCCGATATGCGCCCCAGCTGGTACCACAACATGTCGTCCGTGCTACAGGCAGGCCCCTGCGTGCGCACCAACCAGCTCGACTTTGACGACGACGTGGTTTTTCGTGCAAACCAGTATTTGTATGACCACGTGCGCAATACGCCAGAGCAGCCGTTTTGCCTCACCGTGTCGATGACGCATCCACATGACCCGTACACCATTTCGGCCGAGTTCTGGAATTTGTACAACGACGATGACGTGCCCCTGCCGCGCAATTTCATCGCTCAGGACCAGCAAGACCCCCAATCACAGCGCATTCTCAAGGTCATCGATCTGTGGGGCCAGACGATGCCGCCCGAGGCCGTCAAAAAGGCGCGCCGAGCCTACTTTGGCGCCTGCAGCTACATCGATGCGAACATCGGCAAACTGGTCAAGACCCTGAACGACTGCGGCCTGGGTGACGACACCATCATCGTGTTCTCGGGCGACCATGGCGACATGCTGGGCGAGCGTGGCCTCTGGTACAAGATGCACTGGTTTGAAATGGCCGCGCGGGTGCCGATGGTGATCCATGGGCCGGGTCGCTTTAGTGCGCGCAAGGTCGCAGCCAGCGTGTCCACTATCGACCTGCTGCCCACATTTGTTCAACTGGCCGGTGGCAGTCTGGATGCCTCGCTGCCGCTGGACGGCCGTTCACTCATGCCCCATCTGCAGGGCGGCAAGGGACACGATGAGGTCATTGGTGAATACATGGCCGAGGGCACCAACGCACCGCTGGTGATGATCCGCCGGGATGACTTCAAGTTCATCTACTCTGACCTGGACCCAAGCCTGCTGTTCAACGTGAAGAGCGACCCGGATGAGCTTACCAACCTCACCACATCGCCCGCTCACAAAGACTTGATGGCCGGCTTCATGGCAGAGGTCGCCGAGCGCTGGGATATGCCCACCCTGCACGCCCAGGTGCTGGCCAGCCAGCGCCGTCGCCGCTTTGTGGACGGCGCGCTGACCAAGGGCAAACTCACTAGCTGGGACCATCAGCCGTTTGTGGACGCCAGCCAGCAGTACATGCGCAACCACATCGATCTGAATGATCTGGAGCGACGGGCGAGATATCCGAAGCCATAGATCAGGTTGATGGACAGCCTGGAATAGGGCGGCCAGCTGGGTGTCGGAGAAATTGACACTCCCGCCTATCAAATACTGGCCACAGCCCCCGAATAAGCCCAAGTCATTGATTTGAAATGAGTTTTTTCTCCGGGCTCATTATTTGCTTGTCTTTGGCTGTCGTTGCGTTATGAGACGTTCGGCCATCTATTCCAACAACTAATCGAGAGACAAGATGATATTCAAACGCCTTCGCTCCCTGCTGTTACCTTTGGCTGTGTGCTTGCCGCTGGGTGCCCTTGCCGGTCCTTACAGCAACCTTTTTGTGTTTGGCGACAGCCTCTCGGACAGCGGGAACAATTACTTGGCCGGTGCGTACGACCCGACACAGAGCGTGTCCGGTAACACGTATATCCCTTCGTATACATACGATCGCGGTACCAACTCATTCGGCACCTACAGCAACGGACCTACTTGGGTGTCGAGTTTTGCATCAGCTCTCGGCCTGAATGTGTTGCCATCGCTTTTGGGCGGTACCAACTATGCCTTTGGTGGAGCACAGACGAGCATAGACGGCCCACCTCAAACTGGCGGTTTTCCCTACAGTTTGACGACTCAGGTAGGTCAATTCCTTGGGGGACTCAGCGGTCCTGCCGATAGTGGGGCTCTATATGTTGTTGCTGGCGGTGGCAATAATGCGCGTGCTGCAGCTGCTGCGCTCGCCAATCCGCTGCTTACGCCAGCACAACAGTTTGCAATCATTGCCGCCAACGCCTTCAATTTCGCCACCGACATCGGCAAGATGGTCGACGATCTGCAAGCGGCAGGCGCAAAAAATATCATTGTCTGGAACGCACCCAACCTCGGCCTCACGCCCTTTGCTGGCGCCACCGGCGGCCAGGGTGTAGGTGCATTTCTTGCCCAAACGATGAACGCACAACTTGGCTTGGAACTGGCCGATGAAATCGACGTCAAGATTTTTGATCTTTACGGGCAGATCGGCAATATCTTTGCCAACCCGTGGGCATACAACCTGACCAACGTGACAGATGCTTGCGGTGCAGCAATCAACAACTGCGATCCTGCTACGGCCTTGTTCTGGGACGGCATTCACCCGACTGCCGCCGGCCACCAAATCCTCGCAGGTGCAATGCTCGTTGCCGCCGTGCCAGAGCCCAGTGGAATCGCCTTGTTCGGGCTGGCTATATTCGCCTTGGCTGTGGTGCGGAGGCGAAATACTGCTTAGCCAGATCGTGGGCGCAGAGACAAAAAAAGAGCCTATGCTTTTGCGCAGGCTTTTTTTTCGCCCAACTCAGGCCAACCAGCCATTGACCATCACCACCACAACCAGCAGCGCATAGGGATAAGCAACCGTTGGCTTGCAGGCGTTGACCCCATATTCAGCCAATAGACCCAAGACACCCCTGCGGCCAGCGAGCCACTCGGAGTGCAATTGAAACGGCATATTGGCGTTCGCTGACAATGGAACCCCTTCATTTGCAGCGCCAACCCGCACGATCAGCTCTTCAACTCGCAGGAGCCTCTTGCCCATCCGGGACTGAAAGGTGCGAAAAATACCCTCCTGCCCCCACAATACCAACAGCAGAACAACAATGACCGCCGTCTTCAGGCCAAGCGCCATTCCCGCTGCCGTGAGAGCAATGCCAGTCAGTTTGATGAGCAACCCACCCTTTTCATATTGCTCATGGCCGTTTTGCAGGGAAGTCCACTCCAGGCTCAGCATTTCATTCACTTGTGTCATGTTGAATCGTTCAATCAGCTCATTTTTTGGCTGGTCAGGAATTAGGGGAAATTCACACGGAACGTGTACTTTTACCTAGCAAAAAGGCTTACGTTTTCCAGCATGAAGCTGCAAAATCCTAAGCTTGAAAGACTTGCAGGATACAGCAGCAATAGACAGCAGCTGTACCGTCTCAAGCCAGCGCCACCTTATCTGCACTGTTCCCGGGAGTATCAAGAAATGAAAACGTCTGCCAGTTACCAGTCCTGTCCTGCTCATATCGGTTTATTACGCTCGCTGGTACTGGCGACGACTTTCGCCATGGTGATGACTGCGTGTGGAAAAGACCCCATGGGCGCCGGCAGGGAATACATGGCAAAAGGCGACTACGCATCTGCCGTCATTGAATTCAAGAATGCTGTTCAAGCCCAACCCGACTCGGTTGACGCACGTCTCGCCCTGGCCGATGCTTTCGAGCACTCTTTTGACCTCGTCAACGCCGGGGAGCACCTGCGCAAAGCCCTTGATCGCGGGGGCGACGCCGACCAACTTGTACCGCGCATCGCCACCTTGATGCTTGATCGTGGCGATATTGAACCACTCGTTCGCGATTTCAAGGATCGCCATCTCAAGTCTCCTGAGGCAGAAAGCAGTTTGCGGGCGCTGGTCGCATTGGCCTATGTGGGTCAAAGGCGCATGCCTCAGGCCGAGGAGCAGCTCAAGGAGGCTTCAGTCAGCACCTCTATCGTCAAGCTGGCCAAAGCCCAATTGCTGCTGTCCAGCGGGCAAACCGCTCAGGCTCTTGCTGAACTCAATGCCGTGTCTTCTGACACCGGGGCTTCCTGGTGGACTCAGCGTGCACTTGGAAGGTTGCACACTGCAACGGGCAATTCCGCCAAAGCACTGGAAGCCATCAAGCGGGCGCATGAATTAGCCCTATGGCATCGGGGCCTCATGGGTGAGTATGCTGAAGCCCTTATATCTGCGAACAAATTCGAAGATGCCATCGCCTTGCGCGACAAGCTGAAAAAACTGGCCCCAAACTATTTCTGGACAAATTATCTCAACGCAATCCTCTTCGCGCGAGATGGACGAATTGATGAAAGTCATGCATCTGCCCTCAAGGTTCTAGCAGTTTCGCCGGATCACCTGCCAGCCGCCTTGCTGGCGTCATCCGCCGAGCTCCAAAAGGGCGATTTGCTGATGGCTGACAGCCGTTTGAAGAAGATTCTCAAACAGAACCCTTCTTCGGTATCCGCGTTGCAGATGCAGGCAACAGCACAACTCCAGTTAGGCCAGACCAAAGAGGCCGAGGAAACCATCCGGACCGGGCTCAGCATCGCTCCTGCCAATCCTCGCCTGCTGTCATTGAAGGCGGATACGGAACTAAAGGGCGGAGATATCAAGAAGGCGGCAACCACGCTGGAGAGCCTCATTTCGCAGAACCCCAAGGATGCACCCAACCTGCTCCGATTGAGTGAACTGAAAGCCCGGCAGGGAGACAAAGCTGGTGCCGCAGCCCTGTTGGGCCGGGCAATGGAAGCCGGTCAGGATAACCCGCTGGTACGCGACCGGATTATTTCAATCGCCATGCGCACCGGTGACGTAACGCGGGTAAAGCAACTGGCCGATTACGCCATGAAATCACGCCCACAGGACCCACAGTCCCATCTCGTGCAGGCTGTTGCGCTGGGCTACCAGAAAGATAACGCTGGCGCCTGGCGTGCCACGCTGGCTGCGCTGGACCTGAAACCCGACTTTGATGCGGCGCTGATGGCTTTGGCCGGTATGGCCAAAGACCCGGCACAGCGACAGGAGTTGCGTACCCGGTTTGAGAAAGCCGTAGAAAGCAAAACCAGCACGGCACGGACTTATCTCGCATTTGCTGAACTGTTACGTGGCGATGAAAAAGGCAAGGCAGGCGTTATTCCGTTGCTGGAAAAAGCCGTGTCAGCCCAGCCGACCACCATCGCCTTACGAGCCGCGCTGGTGCAGGAGCATCTGCGTGTCGGTAACTCCGATTCCGCGCTGAGCGTAGCCCAGTCTGGTGCGGCTGCCAACAATGCACCTCCAGATGCTTCGGCTTTGCTGGCCAGCACCTACGAACGCCTGGGCAAAGCCGAACTGGCCGCCGAAACCTACCGCAAGCTCGTGCCCAGTAACCCTCAGCGCTCTGACTGGAAGCTCAAACTGGCCGAGCTGGAGGCTGGGTCGGGGCGCACTACTCAGGCTACCACGCTGCTCCGCAGCTTGATCACTGACCGCCCATTCGATAGCACTCCCTACATTGCACTAGCCAAGCTGATCGCACGGGACAACCCTCGTGAGGCGATTTCCATTGCGCGCGAGCTCGGTGAACGTGAACCGCACAAGTTAACCGCCATGCTGCTGGAAGGCGATGTACTGGCCCAATCCAGCCAGTCAGACGAAGCGTTGAAACAATTCAGCAAGGCCGCCAAAGCCGGGGCCGAACCTGCGGCAACGCTGCGCATCGTGGGCTTGCTGGATCGAACTGATCGGGTTGCTGGTGCGGATACCGAACTGGCTGCAGCCCTGCGCAGATTTCCAGAAGATGCCTCAGTACTCGGTTATGCGGCACAGCGGTCGCTGGCTCAAGGCAAGACGGATAAGGCGGTTGAGTTGCTGCAAAAAGTTGCCCTCAAAAACCCCGGCAACCCTGCCCTGCTCAACGACCTGGCTTGGGCCCAAATTCAGGCAAAAAACCCAAAAGCCATTGATAACGCCCTGATGGCGGCACAGATGATGCCAGACAACCCGAATGTATTGGATACCTTGGGCGTGGCCCAGGCACTTGCCGGAAAACGGGACGAGGGCATTGCCAGTCTGCGAACCGCAGTCAACCTTGCTCCGATATCTCCGATTCCTCGAATACATCTGGCTGAGCAATTGATCGCCGCCGGAGACAAAAAGGGAGCCGTTGCAGCTCTTATACCTGTCGATGCATCTCGTTTGGACAAATTAGACCAGGTCAAACTGGCCCAGCTGATCAAGACTGCGCAAAATTAGGCCAGTGAATCTAACCTCAGAACGTCGATTTTTTTTACATTCGTTTGCCGTCAATCCACATCGCACTGAAAAAATTGTTTTAAATCATCAGGATATAAATCTGGCACAGAGAATGCTTATTCACCTTCGCAGACAAGTTATAGATAGTATTTCTTAACAATGTAGGAGGTCAAAATGATCAAGACGGTTCTCTCAATAGCGGTCGCATCCGCGTTTGCTGCTGGGTCCGCTCAAGCAGCCAGTTTTACAAATGGTGGTTTCGAGAGCGGGACTTACAGCGGCTGGACTTCGGGTTCCGGCTGCTGGTCGCAGTCCGGTTACAACTCGTTCAATGGCCAGGGAGCAAGCTATTCCTGCGCCCCGACCGGGACTTCATATGAACAAACGACGACTGCCTTGAACCAGGCGTCAAACCTTCCTCTTGCCACTTCGACATTCTTTTCAGGAGGAGCCGGCTACAACGCTGCGGCCATCACTGGCACGACGATTGTCAGCACTTTGGGTCTCGATGCGATTACCGGCCAGGCACTGACCACTGCCACGCACGGTGCACAATATGGTAACTATGCCGCCCGGCTGAACGACTCTGTCAACAACTTTGCGGTGTCGGTAATCAAACAATCAGTCACCAACTACGACGGCACGTCGATCAACTTCTCTTGGTGGGCGGTGCTTGAGTCATCCCATGGCTTGGGTGACTCCGATAACTTCTCGCTGACTGTCACCAACGATACGACAAATTCGACGGTTTACAGCACCGCCATTTCGTCTGCCTCCGCGCCGGGCCTATTTACCAATTATGGTGGCTGGTATTCGAGCGGGTGGCAGGATATTAGTCTGGCCGTAACGCAGGGTAACAGCTACACCATTACCCTCTTGGCTGCCGACTGCCCCTATGGTGGCCATGCCGGTTACGTCTATCTTGATGGCTTCGGCACAGTGTCGGGCGGTGGTGGCGACGACGGTGGTGGCACTGTGCCCGAGCCAGGCTCTCTCGCCCTCTTGGGTCTTGGTTTGGCAGGTCTTGCCGCTGCCCGTCGTAAAAAATCTACTTAAAGACAGTCCCTGAAGGTAACGGGCGTCCGTGGTGACGCGATTGCCCGCAACAAAAGCCTCCCTCCAACGGGAGGCTTTTTCTTTTCATCTGTCGGTAAAATTTACATGATCAATTCCAATCCTGGTTTGATAGGTGTCCGCTGATGTTCAAGAAAAATATACTCACAGCCAGCAAAAAACGAAAAGCGGATCAGGCTGCTAATGAGGGTGATCGGCTCCAGGCTAAAGCCTTGTTTGCCAGCGTCTGCAAGCTTGACCCCGTGGATGTTGAAGCTTGGGCCAAGCTGTCCCTCATTGAAAAAGGGCTCGGCAACTATCCGCAAGCAGAAAACTGTGCGAGGCGTGCGCTGGCACTCAACCCCAAACTGGCCTATGGTCACTATGCCTTAGGGCAAGCTCTGCACAGCCAGATGCAAAGGGTGGCAGCCATCGCCAGCTACCGTGCTGCCACAGCACTGATGCCAGACTTGGCGGATGCACATTATCTGCTGGGGCTGGCACTGCATGAACAAGGTGAGATAGCCGATGCAACTGCCAGTCTGCGCCAGGCGCTTCGATGCCGCCCAGATTTTCCCGAGGCACTGGCTGAACTCGGGGCAGTCTGCCTTGATGTGGGAGAGGTGGAGGCGGGCCTGGACAAGTTGCAGCACGCAGTCCGACTGCAGCCGACTCACTTGGCCGCGCTGGGGAACATCAGCCATGCCTTGCGCTTGCTGGGGCAAAACCAGGAGGCACTGGACAACTTTCGCCACGCCTTGCTGTTGGCGCCCCACAACGTGGATCTAATGGCCGGTTTGGCCGGCTTGCTCGAAAAAATAGGACAAACCCAAGAAGCCCAAAGTCTGGTGGACAAGGCTTTGCAACTTGACCCCATGCATGTCACGAGCCATCTGGTGGCCGCACGCATGGAGCGTGGTACGCACAGCCTGCAAGCTGCCGTAGACCGGTTGCAAAGCTTACTGCAGCCGACACTGCCGGTTGATCTCAGTGCAGAAATTATGCTGGAGTTGGGGCAGATTCACGACCAGATGGGTGATGCCTCGCGTGCTTATCCATTAATCTTAGAGGGAAAACGCAGAAAAGCGATGGCAACGCTCAACGGAGACGGCAACAGCGGCGCCTATCTGGCCCGACTGGCTAGGATGCGTCAACTGGCAACACCAGCGCTGGCCGAGATGCTGCGCGGGCAAGCCCAGCAGATGGCGTTGAGTGATGCCGAACAAGTCGAAACGCGTACCCCGGTATTTCTGATCGGCTTTCCGCGCTCGGGTACCACGCTGATGGAGCAAATTCTGGACAGCCATCCTCGCATTCAGGCGATGGAAGAGAAGTCCACCGTTGCCCATATGGTGAACCGCGCATTGGACATGCTAGATGAGCGGCAAGGCAGCTTGACGGATCTGCGTGACCCGCAATTGACCGAACTGCGTCAGCTGTACTTCTCGGAGGTCAGCCGACATATCAGCCTGCAGCGGGGCAACATTCTGATCGACAAGATGCCCCTGAACACGGTCGTGGTTCCGCTAATTGCCAGGGTCTTTCCGGACGCCAAATTCATCCTCGCAATTCGTCACCCTTGCGATGTCGGCCTAAGTTGCCTCATGCAAAATTTTGCAACCAATGCCGGTATGGAAAATTTCTTCACGCTGGAGGATACGGCGCATTTGTATGCACAGGTGATGAGCGCATGGCTGCACTACGCGAAAGTACTCCCGCTAAATTACCACCGGATCCGCTATGAGGACTTGATAGAGGATGTGCCTATCGAAAGCCAAAAATTGTTGGCATTTCTTGGTCTGCCCTGGGACGAAGCAGTTCTCAAGCACACCGAACATGCGCGCCAGCGTGGGGCCATCAACACGCCGAGTTATCACCAGGTAGTCCAGCCCGTATATCAGCGTTCAAAATACAGATGGAAACGTTATGAACGTGAGTTCGTCGACGTGATGCCAGTATTGCAGCCATATATTGAAAAATTTGGCTACGCGTGAGCAAGAAGATTGCCAGGTAAACTGGCCAGCGGCACGCTGGACACAACATAGTTTGGGTTCAACACGTCCTGTTTGCCATACCGCACAGGGAAACCATCCAGTTGCGACACGTAACCGCCAGCGGCCTCAACGATGGCCTGTGCTGCAGCGGTGTCCCACTCACATGTCGGACCCATACGGGGATAAACATCAGCAACCCCCTCGGCCACTCGGCAAAACTTCAGCGAACTGCCGGCCTGCACCAGTTCATGTGCGCCTAGTTGGCGAATGAACTCCGTCGTATGCGCGTTCATGTGACTTTTGCTTGCCAGTACACGAACCGGTCGGTTGGCTGGAGGCGGCTCGGCCACCCGAATCGGTTCTATTCGTCCTACGGTCTCACGGAAAGCCCCCAAACCTTTCGCACCCCAGTATGTCTGTCCTAAAGCTGGTGCAACCACGACGCCAAAGACAGCTTCACCATCTCGCACAAGAGCAATGTTCACAGTGAACTCACCGTTTTGAGCCAGGAACTCCTTGGTGCCATCCAGCGGATCAACCAGCCAGAAATCGCCCAGTGGACGCAGGTGCTTGAGCGACTGTTCTTCTTCTTCCGAGACCACCTGAATGTCAGGCGTGAGGACAGCAAGTCTCTGCCCTATAAGGGTATGCGCCACTAGGTCGGCCCGCGTAAGCGGGCTGTCATCCGCCTTATGGGCCACCAGGACTCCGGCAACTCCAGCATCACTACTGCGCATCTCGGTATAGACGTGCAAGATAGCGACACCTGCTTCATGGGCTATATCGCGCACTTGGGCAACCAGGTCAGAAGTTATTTCAATTTGTCGCATTATTCATAATTTGTGAAAACTTTGACGAATCATCATTGCGAAACACACATTTTCAGAATAAATTTGCCCCTAATACAAATTACGACAAACATCTGACGTGTCAAACCCCGATCTTTTCGGTCTGGATGAACCCACTGTATGGGATACAGAGCGCGCCTTCCAGCATATCAAACGCATGGGTCATGCAGATACCAAGCGCACGGCAGAGCGTCGCCTACACGAGTTGGCCATTGTTCCCGAGGAACTGCAAGCTGAAAACCTGGAAGATGATCTTGGCCGCAAGCCTGTTCCAGCGGTTCTGAATTGGGACATGGATCAGGCGCGTGGCAAACGCAAGCTGGTACTTTTTGCCCAGCTGCTGCTCTTGCCAAATGGTATTGATTGCCTGCACGCCAACGACGCGCGTGGTGCGCGATATTGGATACCGTTGTCCAAAAAAAATGCTGGAAAAAAAGACATCGCAACCGCACTGCAACACCTGCAAGTTCACATCGGTAAAGGGATCGCAGTCTTTCCGCATGGTCGACTGGTCAACCTCTGCCGTCAGATTTCAGCACCTGCCCAGATCAGCTTATGTCTGCTGAGCTACGCCCCGACTCTCAATCTTGATTCAATCAGGCCATCACCTGGCCCCAGCCGCGCGAGCACGCCCCACCTGAAACACCTGGAAGCCGAAAGCATCCACATCATTCGTGAAGCCGTTGCCGAAGCAGAAAACCCTGTCATGCTGTATTCGGTAGGCAAAGACAGCTCGGTTATGTTGCATCTGGCACGCAAGGCCTTTTATCCTGCTCGGCCACCATTTCCTCTGCTGCATGTAGATACCCGCTGGAAATTTCAGGAGATGTATCTCTTTCGCGACTACATGACGCGCGAAAGCGGCATGGATCTTCTGGTTCACATCAACCCGCAAGCTATAGCCAAAGACATTAATCCCTTTGATCATGGCTCTGCACTGCACACTGACATCACCAAAACTGAAGGTCTCAAACAGGCGCTGGACCAATACAAATTCGATGTTGTATTTGGAGGCGCCCGGCGCGACGAGGAGAAATCCCGCGCCAAGGAGCGCATCTTTTCATTCCGTACGTCCACACATCGATGGGACCCCAAGAACCAGAGGCCCGAGCTCTGGAATCTCTACAACACACGCAAAAATAAAGGTGAAAGTATCCGGGTCTTCCCGCTTTCCAACTGGACGGAGGTGGATATCTGGCAATACATCTACCAGGAAAACATTCCTGTGGTGCCACTGTACTTTGCGAAGGAACGCCCGGTGGTTGTGCGCGAAGGTATGGTGCTGATGATTGACGACGACCGCATCCGCCTGCGACCAAACGAAGTTATACAGGCAAAAAAAGTACGGTTTCGAACCCTCGGCTGTTATCCGCTCACCGGTGGCATAGAGTCGAATGCTGAATCATTGCCCGACATCATTCTGGAGTTGCTCAATGCCCGTAGTTCCGAACGCCAGGGACGCGCCATAGATGCCGACGCCTCGGCAAGCATGGAAAAGAAAAAGCAGGAAGGCTATTTCTGATGCCACGCAAGCCAAAAGTTGCGGCCATCGGACGGCAGATGCTTGCTGAACATGTTAACGCTGGCTGCTTGTCCATCGACGAATTTCTGCGTCAACAAAACAATCAGGACTCGCTTCGGTTCATCACCTGTGGCAGCGTGGACGATGGCAAGAGCACCTTGATCGGACGACTGCTATGGGAGTCACTGCAATTGTTTGACGATCAGGTGGAAGCACTCAAAACCGAGTCAAAGAAATACGGAACGCAAGGTGCAAATATCGACTTCGCCTTATTGGTAGATGGCCTGTCTGCCGAAAGAGAACAAGGCATCACCATTGATGTGGCCTATCGATTCTTCGCAACGAACAAACGAAAGTTCATCGTTGCAGACACTCCCGGTCATGAGCAGTACACGCGGAACATGATTACCGGAGCTTCCACAGCTTCACTTGCAGTGCTGCTGGTCGACGCACGGCAAGGTATCCTGACTCAAACGCGGCGGCACGCTTACCTGGTGTCGTTGATGGGAATTCGTCACGTGGTGTTGGCCGTCAACAAGATGGATCTGGTGAGTTTCGACCCCGTCATCTTCCAGCAGATTCAGGACTCATTTCGCCAGTACGCAAAAACCTTGCGTTTTGAAAGCGTCGCAGCCATTCCGCTCAGTGCTCTCAAGGGCGACAACATCACTCAACCGTCAGCGAGCACACCTTGGTATCCGGGACCAACCTTGATGGGATTGCTGGAAACCATTGAAACAAAGGCGTCAAAGTCAGACCGGCTGGTTTTTCCGGTTCAGTGGGTGAATCGCCCCGACTCATCGTTTCGGGGCCTCTGCGGCAGTGTGGCACAAGGCCGCATCAAAGTTGGTGATGAAATTCGTGTCGCAAGCTCTGGCCAGACGGCTTGTGTCGCAGAGATCATCACCATGGACGGACCCCTCACGGAAGCCGATAGTGGCGACGCCATAACGTTGCGACTAAGCAGGGAAATCGATGCCTCGCGCGGCGATGTTCTCTCGTTGAAGCAAAAACCTCTGGAAACTACGGACCAGTTTGAAGCTACCGTGATCTGGATGAATGAAGAGGCCGGGCTGATTGGCCGTAGCTATGACATCAAACTGGCGACGCAGTGGGCTTCGGCCTCGTTTACCAGCATCAAGCATCGAGTGAACACCAATACCCTGACTCACGAAGCCAGCAAACACCTGGAGCTTAATGACATCAGTATTTGCAATATAGCTACCAGCAAGCCATTGGTATTTGACAGCTACGAAAATTCCAAGACACTGGGCAGTTTCATTCTGGTGGATCGTTTCAGTCATGCCACTGTTGCGGCAGGCATGGTTCACCATAGTCTTCGGCGAGCACAAAACGTGCACAGGCAGGCTCTGTCGATTACGCGGCTTGAACGTGAGAAACTCAATGGACACAAAGGCAGAGTCATCTGGTTCACCGGGCTGTCCGGTTCAGGCAAATCCACCATTGCCAACGCGCTGGAAGTCGAGTTGCACACTCGTGGCCAGCGCACCTACATTCTGGATGGCGACAACGTCCGTCAAGGCCTGAATAAGGATCTCGGGTTTACCGACGCCGACCGTGTTGAAAACATCCGTCGCATCGCCGAGGTTGCCAAACTGATGATGGATGCTGGCCTGATTGTGATGACTGCATTCATCTCACCTTTCCGCAGAGAGCGTGAGATGGCCAGGGAACTCATTGGCATAGAGAATTTTGTTGAGGTATATGTCAATACTTCTCTGGAAATTTGTGAACAGCGCGATGTGAAGGGGCTTTACAAAAAAGCCCGCAATGGGCTGCTTCCCAACTTGACCGGGTTGAATAGCCCGTATGAAGCACCAGAGCATCCTGATATTGAGCTGAGTGGCGCAGTGTCATCACCCGTCAAGACAGCAAAGAAAATTCTGAACACTCTCTTTTCTGGTTCCTGAAAACGAATGTTTGGCTGTCAATGAAACTCGCGGCTTTGTGTCGCGAGTTCACCCAGCAGATGGGTAAGGTCAATCAGATGATGCGCGATAAGATGGCGGACTTCACCCTGATGTTTTTCGACAGGGTTGGCTGAATCTTCCGTATTGCGTCGCCATTGGCCATACACCGCCAGCAGACGTGACTTCAGCACCTGCTCGCGCTGCTTTTCCCGCTGGCGCTTCCACACAATCACGTTCACAGTGCCAGTTTCATCCTCCAGCGTGATGAAGACCACACCTTTGGCCGTGGGTGGTTGCTGGCGCGCAGTGACAATGCCGCAGGCGCGTACCAGCCGGCCATGCGGCAGGTCACGCATCTGGGCTGCGGTGAGCAGCTTCATTTTTTATAGCTGCTCACGCAGTATCTGTAAGGGATGACGGCGTAATGTGAGGCCAACTGACGCGTAATCGAAGACTACTTCTTCGCCTTCACTGGCAGCATTCAGCAGCATGGGCACTTCGTTGATGGGCACACTTTCGAGCAAAGGCGGTGCGGGTTTGAGTGCAGCAGCGTCCCACACCTGCTGGCGACGATGACCGGACAGAGCTGTCAGTGCGTCGGCAGCGGCAAGCGCCTTGAGTTCGTCCGGGTTCAGCGAGGCGCGCAGTGCCAGGTCTTCGGTGCTGGTGAAAGGGGCATCGGTGCGTGCGGAGACGATGCGCTCTGCGGCAGGTTGGTTGAGGCCGGAGACAAGACATAGGCCCAGACGCACCGCCTCGCCTTCCAGCATGCAATCCCACCCACTCACCATCACATCCACAGAAAGCACTTCCACGCCATGGCGTTTGGCGTCGTACACCAGTTGCGCGGGTGGGTAAAAACCCATGGGCTGTGAGTTGAGCAGTGCGGTCAAAAAGCAGGCCGGGTAATGGCATTTGAGCCAGCTGCTCACGTAGGCCAGTTGCGCAAAACTGGCAGCGTGGCTCTCGGGGAATCCGTATTCGCCAAAGCCCAGCATCTGCTTGAAGATGGCTTCGGCAAACGATTCTTCGTAGCCGTTTTTGATCATCTGGTGCACCAGCCGGTCGTGGAACTTGTGCACGCCGCCTGAGCGCTTCCACGCGGCCATGGAGCGACGCAGCTCATCGGCCTCGCCCGGTGAAAAGTCAGCAGCCAGAATGGCGATCTGCATCACCTGTTCCTGAAAAATCGGGATGCCCAGGGTGCGGCTCAACGCCTCTTTCAGCGCTTGGCTCGGGTACTTCACGTTGTCCGGGTCCTGACGGGCCTTGAGGTAAGGGTGCACCATGCCGCCTTGTATGGGCCCCGGGCGAACGATGGCCACTTCCACCACCAGGTCGTAAAACTTGCGGGGTTTGAGGCGCGGCAGCATGCTCATCTGCGCACGACTTTCGATCTGGAACACACCCACCGTGTCGGCGGCGCAGATCATGTCGTAGGTAGCTTCATCTTCCCTGGGGACGTCCTGCATACGCTTCGGGCCACCGCATTGGCCCACCAGATCCAGGCAGCGGCGAATGGCGCTGAGCATGCCCAAGGCCAGCACATCGACCTTGAGCAGGCCCATCGCGTCCAGATCGTCCTTGTCCCACTGGATGATTGACCTGTCGATCATGGCCGCGTTCTCCACCGGCACCAGTCGCGTGAGCTTGCCTTGCGTGAGCACAAAACCGCCCACGTGCTGACTGAGGTGACGGGGGAAGCCCAGCAACTGCTTCGTCAGCGCCAGCCATTGGTGAACCTGCGCATCGTCCGGATCCAGCCCGGCACGCACCAGATGCTCGGCCATGGCGTCCTCGCCATCAAACCAGAAGTGCTCCTTGGCAAAGCGGTCGATCAGCGCGTCGTCCACCCCTAGCGCCTTGCCCACATCGCGAATGGCGCTGCGGGGCCGGTAGGTGACCACGGTGGCAGCAATGGCCGCGCGATCACGCCCATACTTCTCATAGATGTACTGGATGACTTCTTCGCGCCGGTCGTGTTCAAAGTCCACATCAATGTCGGGCGGCTCGTTCCGCTCTCTGGAGATGAAGCGCGCAAATAGCAGCTTGCTCTCCGCCGGATTCACCTCGGTAATGCCCAGGCAGTAGCACACGGCCGAGTTCGCCGCCGAGCCGCGGCCTTGGCACAGGATGTGAATGCTGCGGGCGAAGCGCACGATGTCATGCACGGTTAAAAAGTACATCTCGTACTTCAGCTCTGCAATCAGCGCCAGCTCGTGTTCCACCTGCTGCCGCACTTCCCCGGGCATACCATCCGGGTAACGCCCCAGTGCGCCTTCATCCGTGAAATGCCGTAGCGTCTGCACAGGGTTCATGCCGGGCAGCACCGTCTCCACAGGGTACTGGTAACGCAGTTCGTCCAGATTGAAGGTGCAGCGCGCGGCCACCGTCAGCGTGTTGGCCAGCAGCTCGGGCGGGTAAATAGCTGCGAGCCGCTCGCGCGAACGCAGATGCGCTTCGGCATTGGCCTGTAACTCAAACCCGCACTCACTCACCGATTTGCCCAGCCGCACGGCGGTAATCACGTCCTGCAATGGCTTGCTCGAGCGCACATGCATGTGCACGTTGCCTGCGGCTACCAGCGGCATGCCGGTGAGTTGCGAGACTTGCTGCAAACGGTGCAACACCACGTCATCATCCAGCCCCAACAGCAATTCCACAACCAGCCAGATATGGGTGCCAAATAAGGCCTTAGCCCTCGTAGTTATTGCGTGAGCAGCTTCTATTTTGATAGCAGATGGGAGCACCAGCAAAATCTCGCAGCCCTGCAGTAAGGTCAGATCACGGTCATGCCACGACACGCTGTACGTGCCCTTGGCAGCCCTGCCCCGCGCGGCGGAGATGAACTCACACAGGTTGCCCCAACCGGTAAGGTCATGCGCCAGCGCTACAAACTTGAAGCCCTCCTGTACCGCAAACTCGGCCCCCGGCAGCAATTTCAAGCCCCACTGTTTCGCCGCCACATGCGCGCGCACCACCCCGGCCACCGAGCATTCGTCCGTAATAGCGAGCGCCGTGTAGCCCAGTGCATGCGCGCGTGCTACCAGCTCCTCTGCGTGCGAGGCACCGCGCTGAAAGCTGAAGTTGGTGAGGCAGTGCAGCTCGGCGTATTCGAGCGTCAGCGCGGCGGGTTCCATGACATGCGGGCGCCATCGACCCCGGCCATAAGGCTCGCCAGTCAATGGTCTCAGTTAATAACTGATTAAATATACAGTTATTAACTGCCTGCGGCCACCCCACCCGTCGGATGCGTAGGGTCCACCCACAGCACCTGCTCGGGCTTCTCCACCGGCTCAATGTCCAGGTTGATCGCCACGGCCTGGCCGTCGCTGCGGCACAGCACACACTCCAGCGTTTCCGTGGGGCTGGCATTGATTTCCTGATGCGGCACGAACGGCGGCACGTAGATGAAATCGCCCGGCCCGGCCTCGGCGGTGAACTCCAGCTTGTCACCCCAGCGCATGCGCGCCCGCCCGCGCACCACGTATATCACGCTCTCCAGCGGCCCGTGGTGGTGGGCGCCGGTCTTGGCGTTGGCATGAATGGTGACCGTACCCGCCCACAGCTTTTGCGCCCCCACCCGGGCGAAATTGATCGCGGCTTTGCGGTCCATGCCGGGCGTGGACGGCACGTTGCCATCCAGTTGATTGGCCGGGATAACGCGCACGCCCGCGGTCTTCCAGTCGGGGGACGGCTCAGTTTGCCGGGAATGTAATGAATCGCTAACGTGCAGGCTCCATTGGTTGCCGTATTGAATTGCCGTATGTCTGGTGACATCGTAAACTGGCGAGGACTATCCAGCGCAAAAAAACTTGTACAACAAGCGGCGGTAGGGAGTAAACCATGCACCTGTCACCACAGCAGATTCTCATCATCGCCGTGATTGCCGCAGTGGGCTGCGGCCTCATGGCGGGCCTGTTTTTCGCATTCTCCAACTTTGTGATGAAGGCCCTGTTGCATCAGCCCACGGAAAGCGGCGTTCGCACCATGCAGGCCATCTCGGCATTTATCCAGAACCCCATCTTTTTTGTGCTGTTTTTTGGCACCAACCTGGCCGCCGCCATCCTTGCTATCACCGCGGTGTTCCGCCTCGCTGAACCCGGCGTTGAGTTGCAACTGGCCGGGGCCGCGCTTTGTCTGGTGGGCACGTTTGCTGTAACTGTTTTGGTTCACATCCCGCTGAACAACCGGCTGGCCCAAATCCACCCGGCGTCTGAAGAGATGACCCGGTTCTGGGCTTTCTACGTGGCCAAGTGGTCGAAATGGAACCACGTGAGAACCATCACGGCCATGGCAGCTACGGCGCTGCTGGTAGTAGCGATTGATCAGGCCCGGGCTGGGACAGGCTAGCAAGCGCTGTCCAAGCTATATACGGGCGAAGCACATACTCAGTACAGGGCTGGCATAAAAGAAATGGAAGCACGCCTCCTTACACCCAATGCCTTTTTGTATGGACTTTACGAAGGTGCCATTGGAGATTCTGCATTCCGCCAATGCACCTCCTCCTATCTAACCTGATACTCGCGCCCGTAGAGTAAAAGCATCAAAACGATGACCGCACCATAAATGACATGCCGCGCATATTCCTCGATTTGCATTACCGACAAAATGGATTGCAATAAGGTAATGAGGATGACGCCAGCGACTTTACCCAAATATTTCCCGCGTCCACCAAGGATAGAGGTCCCCCCCAACACGACTGCGGCGATAGCCGGCAACAAATAGGCATCGCCCATAGACTGCGCTGCCTTGCTGGCATAGCCTGCCAGTAGCACCCCGCCGAAGGCCGAGAGACCTCCAGAAATGGCGAAGGCGGTCAGTATTACAAACCGCGTTCGCACTCCCGACAGGTAGGTGGCGCGTTCGCTATTCCCAATGGCATAAATGGAGCGACCAAATGTTGTGCGAGACAGGACGAATACAGTAGTTCCGCCCACCAGGGCCCATATCCACAGTGCATTGGGAATGCCAAAGACTGAGTGACCGGTTGCTATAAAACGCATCGCCTTTGAAGAAGCATCTTGCGGCGCAAAGCCCCCGGTATGCACCACCATCAAACCTTGCGCCACGGCGTTCACGGCCAACGTAACAATCATGGACGGAATGCGCATATACGCTACACCAAAGCCATTCACAAGGCCCAGCGCAACACCACAGATGACTCCAACAGGAATGGCAAAGAACTCCCCTGCAGGGCCCCAAGCCGTTGCGGCCGTAGCCATCATTCCGCCAACGGCGACCACCCATGGTACTGACAAATCGATCTGACCGATCAGAATAACGAACATCATCCCGGTTGCAATGACGCCCAGGAAAGCGCCCACCTTGAGCTGCTGCAAAAGATACTCAGGTGATAAAAAGCTGCTGGAATAAATGCTTCCAACCAACAGCAACGCCACGATACAGGCAAATGCAGTCGCGATAGCTGGATCGATATGTCGCACGATGCTCTTCACGGTATGCGGGGATTGCGCATTTTTAGTCATACAGTTCCAATCGATTTCGAACCTGGAACAGCCTGACCGCGCCCAATGAGATTGCAGCGAGCAATATCAAACCCTGGAATAGTGGTTGCCACAGTGGCTCCAGATTAAAGACAAACATAAGGTCGCCGATCGTGCGGAACATCAGGGCGCCAAAAACCGCCCCTACCGCACTCCCGGACCCGCCGAACAGCGATACTCCGCCCAGCACGACTGACGCGATCGAGAACAACGTATAAGTGCTGCCGTTCGCTGCCGACGCCTCCCCCGAATACGTGACAAAGGTAACGAAGAGTCCCGCCATGGCTGAGAGCAAACCCGACAGCGTATAGGCTGTGAACTTGGCGGCCTTGATCGGCACACCAGACATGTAAGCGGCGCTTTCCGACGAGCCTACCGCGTAGGTTGCGCGTCCGATCACCGAGCGTCGGTATGGCACCCAGACCAGCGAAACAATTGCAGCAAGAAGTACCAAGCTGGCTGGAATATCAAGCCATAGCTTGCCCGTCAAAGCCTCCGCCAACTGGGCATTCACATCGCCTCCCGGAACCGGTCGCAAGGCCAGCGCTATGCCGTAAAACACCGCGCCAGTGGCAATGGTGGTCACAATGGGTTGCAATCTGCCATAAACAACAATCAGACCATTCAGCGC
>Ga0208939_1000814_pt1 | contig 24485 bp, 20 predicted proteins | sample AD_STIC12_MetaG_FD_184437 | JGI IMG/M metagenome (GOLD analysis project Ga0208939, IMG submission 184437) | Active sludge microbial communities of municipal wastewater-treating anaerobic digesters from USA - AD_STIC12_MetaG (SPAdes) (version 2) | ecosystem: Engineered > Bioreactor > Anaerobic >...
CGGGTCCATATGGCGCATGAAAAGGAAGAACGGCTTGTTCGATGCCGCCATGCGGTTAAGGATAGGCATGGTGACTTCATTGAGTTTTCCGGCCTTGTCTCCGGGCCGTTCTTCCCAGTTCATCCATGCTCTGTATTCCGCGTATTCGTCGAAACCGCGATAGAGCCCGGGCCCGAAACCGATACAGGCGGACGAGTATCCGAAATCCCTGAGGATCTCCGGCAGGGTCGGGATGGCGGGGTCCAATGGGTCTTTGTGATGCAGCGATACCACCTGCGTACTGAACAGGTCTCTCCCCGTAAGCATCGGGATGTAGCCCGGCGGAGTAGGGATGTTCGGGCTGAACATCTTCTCGAAAAGAACACCCTCGTCGGCGAGCCGATCGATGTGGGGCGTTGTCAAGCGATGGTAATCGTACGCACTCATGTGATCCGACCGCAGGCTGTCCACACCGAAAAAGACGATGTTGGGCAGCCGTGTGCTCTTCCGAGGCATGGCAATCTCCTTCCAATGCGGGTGTGAGAACTATTCTTGTCAAGTATCGCAGCGCGAACGGGTCAGTGCAAGCGACCCGAGAAGCATTTGGGGACACTACCGGCGCTCCGTAGATTTGGAAACAGACTCACTTGCCGTACGACAACCCGCCGGGAACACCGAATGCTTTCCTGCTATCGCGTATACGTCTACGTCCTTGTGACTGTTCTTACATGGTCGCACGCGTTCGTGGCAATCAAGTATTGCCTTCGTTACGTCACTCCCTGGGAGCTTCTGCTCCTCCGGCACGTGCCGGCAGCCCTCGTGTTCTGCGCGTACCTCGGCGCCCGCAGGTCCTCACATGAATTGCGCCAGATTCTGCGGGACGACGGTGTGCGGTTCCTTTTGCTTGGCGCCGCCGCCGTAACTGGTTACCATCTCGCCCTTAACATGGGTTCGCAAGTCATACCCAGTGGAACGGTGAGCCTGGTTATTGGTTCCTCTCCGGTGTTCACGCTGGTCATGGCGGCGCTGCTCATTCGCGAACGTCCCGCGCTCTGGCAGATTTCCGGCGTAATTATCGCTTTTGCGGGCTTGTACGTGTGCATCCGTTTCGGGGGAGGCAAGGATGTTGACCTGAGGTACGTTTCCGGTGCACTGGTTCTCCTCCTTTCCCCTTTCTTTGCCTCAATTCATACCACCTTGAGTCGCCCGCTTTCCCAGACGTATGGTGCATTGAACACCACCGCGTTCACCATTGTTCTTGGCACCGTACCTCTCCTCGCGGGGGCGGACGCGGATCTGATCCGCAAAGCCGCCGCGCTCCCGGCAGGGTTCTGGGCCGCAGACCTCTTTCTGGGTCTCGGGTGTACCGCCTTTGCCTACCTTCTCTGGACGAAGGCGCTGCAGGTGATGGAAGCGACAAAAGTGGCCGTGTTCCTGTATCTCATTCCCGTGCTTGGGATCGCATGGGGATGGTTGTACCTGGATGAGCACGTTTCGGCGTGGCTGGTAGCGGGCGCAGCGCTGGTCATATTCGGGGTCGTTCTGGCAAATCGAAAAGCCGCGGCACCGGCTACGGTCAGCTGAGAGCAGGGGAATCTTCCTCGATCAGTACTGCCCCGCGCTGTTGCAGCTCAACAATCCGGCAGTAAGCCCCTTCCCGTTCGATCAACTCGTCGTGCGTTCCCACTTCGGCAATTCTGCCGTTTTCGAGGACTACGATCATGTCCGCGTCGCGCGCAGTGGCGACCCGGTGCGTGATCACAAACGACGTCCGGTTCTTCATGACGCGTTTCAGCGTGGCGCGAAGGCGGCTCTCAGTTTCCGCGTCGAGGGCTGACGTGCTGTCGTCGAGAATGAGAATCTTCGGGTCCGTCAACAGCGACATGGCGATCGCAAGCCGCTGCCTCTGTCCTCCCGAAAGGCTGGTTCCGTGTTCTCCGACATATGTTTCGTACTTCTCCGGCATCGACATGATGAAGTTGTGAAGTTCGGCCTCTTTCGCCGCCTTTATGACCTGCGCCGGCTTCGCATCAAACCTGCCATACATGATATTTTCAGCGATCGTGCCGGTGAAAATGGTGATCTCCTGGGGAACGATGCTGATATGCTTTCGCAGATCATGCAACGCAACGTCCCGCACGTCGATACCGTCAATGCGCAGGTGCCCTTCAGTCGGTTCATAGAACCGCATTATCAGGTTCATCATAGAGCTCTTGCCGGACCCGGACGGGCCCATAACGGCAACGGTGGTACCTGCGGGGACTTTCAGGTTGATGTCTGTGAGCGCATTTGTCGTGGCGTTGGGATAGCGCAGGCTCACGTGATCGAATTCGACCTCACCGCGGACGCTCGTCAGCGGGACGGGGTTGGGGGGATCGGAAGTGGTGATTGGTTCGTCGAGGATATCAAACACTCTTCTCAGCACAACCAGCACCCACTGGACGGTCGCGTTAAGCCCGGTCAGGACGACGACGGGACTGAAAAGATTGGCAACCGAACTGTGGAAATACAGAAGGTCTCCGACGGTTATCACGCGGTCGCGAACGTACAGCGCCCCCAGATACAGAATCAGTGATGTGCCGAACACGCTGATAAGACTTGCGAGGAATGTGAGGCCGTTGGAAAGCTTTGTCTGCCGCACCCCGAGCCGGACGAAATCTGCGGCAAGGTGTATGTAGCGCCTGTCTTCTCTCCTCTCAGCCGCGAATGCTTTTACCACGCGAATTGCGCTGATTTTCTCTTCAACGACGCCGTAAATCTCCGAGTTCTTCTCGCGGAGATGACGGTGGTTCTGGATAATGGCTTTGTGAAAAAAACGATAAACGATTGCCCAGGTAGGTACGATGATTATTGCGATGGCGGCCAGTTTCGCGTTGATAGAAAAAAGGATGACAACACCCACAAAGAACATCATGACATTGGTGACGATGCTTACGAAGGTGCTGGTGACATTCCCCTGGATGACCGACACATCATCCAGCACGCGCGCCATGATTTTCCCGGTGATTCTCTGGTCGAAATAGGTGATCTGCAGCTTCTGAAGCTTTTCGTAGAGCTGTTTTCGGAGAGTGAATACGATGCGTTGCGCCACGAGCACCGCGTTGTAATGAAATATCCAGCTGCACACGATGGCGAGCAGGTGCAGGCCGAGGTTCGCCGCAAGAACGATGAAAAGCAGTTTCATCTTTTCCGGCATTTCGGCAGCCGGAACGTGGATTATTGCAGAACCCTTCCACCGGTGAAGTTCCAGGATTCTGTCAACTATGAAGCGGGCGGTATAACCGAATGCGAATGGCGTGATGGAACTGACCGTGCTTATGAGAATCGCCAGCACCATCCGGCCCCAGTATGGACGGATGTACTCCTTTTCCAGACGCAAAAGGTCGGCAGTTCTCTTCGGCTGGTTTTTCGGATCGAAGCTGGCGCTTCGCCGCGAGGAGCGTTCGATAGGTTTGCGGCGCTTGACCGGAGGTTTGAACGGGTTCCAGTATTTTCGCATCGAAAAACTTTATTCGGCTTTTCTTACTACGTACACAGGGTTGCTGAATGCGCGCCGCCCGTCGGTAGACCGGCATTCACACCGAAAATATACCGGTTCCTGGCGGGTGGGCACAACGAACGAGACGCTCAGCACGGCCTTGCCAGCCACGTTCCACGATTCCAAGACCCTGCCGCCACCTACGAGAGACACCGAAGCCAGTCCTGCGCTGTCCGCGGCGAGAATCCTCACGACCAGCGGCGCATTGCGCTTTGAAAGCGGGACGAAGAGAGTTCCCCCCATTCCGACGGGGTCAGAACCATCACATTGAACCGAGATGTCGATTACGGGGGCGTCGGACACGAACACCCGTCCCATACGCAGGGCGTCAAGAATCGCTGCGCGCGTACACTCCCCGGCAATTACCCCGGTCCAGATGTCTCCAATCGCTTCCGCCAGATGCGCATCCGTATTGCCAAGCGCTGTGACACGCTTCCCGGCGCACAGGAGCCTATCCCAGAGCTCGACCGATTGCGCGTCGGTGACGTCCCAGCAGTCGAATATCTGGTTGGCACCGTTCACGATTTCCATGATGAAGGCGTCATCCAGCGTATCCAGCGCGGCGATCTGCTCATCGGTATAACGTGTGGTGGGAAACCAGCCGCACGGGTGGGGAATGAATGGGATGCCGCCACGCCGCTTGACGGCGGCGTAATCACGCGTCAGGTTCTTTGCCGGAACGAATTTTCTTGTCAGCCCGAGAATTCCGAGATGGTGGTGTTGTGTTCCGGGTTCCTGCCCCCACCACATCCGCTCAAATCTGAGGCAGTCGCGTTTCTGTGAAAGGCCGGAATGGTCAGTGACAAAGAGAAAATCCAGACCGGCCGCATCGCGGAAATGCGCGAGCTCAGCTACCGTTCCCGCCCCGTCCGAGTGGTTCGAGTGGGTGTGGAAATCACCACGAAAGCCGCGGAAATTCGCGAGTTCCCGGGTCTGGAGGAACCGTTCCCGCATGACTCCTTTCCAGAGGTCCATCACTCTGCGCGGGTAATCCACCCGTCTGACAGCGTACCGCCTGGCTCGTTCCTGTCGTTCCCGTACAGCTTTGGAGTTCGCCCGGGACATATATTGTCTTCCTTTCGGTCGGTGTTCGATTTCGTCGCCCGTTCTGTCCGGTTTTCAGTTGGTTCAGGTGCCTGAATCGAAACTCAGTTTATCGCACACGTGCGCGAACGCGTCTTCGGGGGTATCGGAGAAATGGAAAAGCTCGAGATCGGACGGCGAGATGACTCTTTTCTCGGCAAGGATCGAAAAATTGATCACACTGTTCCAGAACTCCTTGCCATAAATCACGATAGGCATGCGTTTTTCAACACGCCCGGTTTGCGTTAACGTAAGAGATTCAAGCAACTCGTCGAGAGTTCCAAAGCCTCCGGGAAACACGATAATGACTTTGGCGCGGTAGACAAACCAGAATTTGCGCATGAAGAAGTAGTGGAAATCGAACGTAAGATCTTCCTGTGTGTACGGGTTGGCCACCTGTTCAAACGGCAACTGGATGTTGAGTGCGACGGTTCGCCCACCGGCCTCAGATGCTCCCCTGTTTGCGGCTTCCATGATACCGCCGCCTCCGCCGGAACAGACGTACAGGCGTTCTTCCTCCGGGAGAGTACGTGACCATTTCGTGATCATCGCGGCCAGCGCACGAGCGTCCTCGTAATACCGCGACATTTCCAGGTCGACGCGGGCCGCCGCGATCTGCTCCTCCGCAGCGTTGCGCTTCTCCAGATCGGCAAGCTGATTCGCCGCCGTTTCTCTGTCGCGCAGTCTCGCGGAGCCAAAAAACACCGCGGTGTGCCAGATACGCAGCGCGTTCAGCCTTTGCTCCGGTTCAAGGTACTCGCTCAGTATCCTTATTCCACGGCCTTCGGCACTGGAAAGGAATTCAGCTCGTTCGAATGCTCTTTTGGGGCGATGATGTTTCATCGTGTGATCCTTCGTGATTCGTTCGCTTCGCCGAAGACTTTCGGGTGCGGTCATGCAAGCCGAAGTTCCGCTCCCTGTTCCACGAGTAACGACTGGAGCTCGGTTATTTCAACGTCTCTCACTCTGCGAGATGACTTGGACGCAAGCGCAGCCGCGGCTCCGGCGGCCTGACCAATCGCCATGATCGGCGCCATTGCCCGGAAGGATTCGTAGGGCTCCTGTTCGGAGGAGATGCATCGCCCGGCAACAAGCAGACCATCGAGCTCACAAGGTATCAGGCAGCGGAACGGTATGTCGAATCCTTCATGCTCAAGATAACGCCTGTACCCGTAGTAGCTTATTATTGGGCATGAACTGATGGCCACCACGTCGTCGAATCTGCGTCCCGAAATGGCGTCATCCGCGGTGAGGGAATATAATCCGCGCAGGAACCGGGTCTGCCTGATTCCAATCAGGGGCGGGGTTTCGGCAATGTAGGCTGCTTCCATTCCGCTATGTTTGGCTTTGAGCGTCTGAAAATGCTCCCACACTGCCAGTCGAGCTGAAATCTCCGAACGGGTGACCGCCTCTGCATCCGTCCCATCCTGCACAAAGGATCCCGGCCCCCACACAGTCACGCCGTTGCGCGCCTTGCAGCCACCGATGTCGCTCGTCTCTGAGACCCCTCCGATGCGGTACATCAGTTGGTCAGTCAGGCGTCTGTTTTCTGATTGTTTTGTCTGCCAGAATTGTGCACCTGCCCGCGCCGCCACGTCGGCGTCACCGCTTGCATCAACCACCACCCGTGTGAAGATCGCCTGCCTTCCCGACTTGTTTTCTACTGTCACTCCACGGACGGAGTTTCCTTCTTTGATCGCATCCACGAAAAATGTGTGAAAAAGCATACGAACGCCGGCTTCTAAAGCTTTTCGCAGCGTAACGTATTTGAACGCCTCCGTGTCTATTGCGTACGAGTAGGACAGCGTTCCTTTCTCAATCGGGTATTCCTTCTGCGGGTACGGGCTTTTGCCCAACCCGCCGAGTTCGTGCAGATCACGGATGACCTCGGCCGGAATTCCTTTGACTGTCTGAACTGAATCCGGTTCGACCTGGTTCCGGAAACCATTGATGTTGGCCATGAGCGACGCGGTAGCAGTGCCACCGAAGTAAGGGAATCGCTCGATGACAAGAGTCTGCGCACCGCACCTTGCACTCGCCACGGCTGCGGCGAAACCTGCACACCCTCCGCCGATAACCACAACGTCAAAGGTGCCCATTACGGGGATTGCCCGCCCGAGTTCAATGTAAGTTTCCATGACGCATTCCCTCCGCGTTGGCGAGGTAAAAATCCTGTTACCCGTTGTCCTGTCCGGGCCATGCACCGCGCCATGTCGAAACCATGCGCCCCATCCGAATCTTGACCATGGCGAAACCAGCCCAGAAGGGTCCTCCCCAGAAGCGGAACCATGGCATTATGCCGCGGGAAAAGGAGAAACCCGGAACGCGTCTGAGCGCAGCGAACACGCGCGAGACTTTTCTTGCGTCTGGTTCATGCACGAACCGGAGGGTCCACAGCGCAGCGAACCGACCGATGGCAGAAATCGCGAACAGAAGGAATATACTGAACTGCAGCGGCCAGCCGATTCCCTGCAGCCCCGTGGAGATGATTCCTGCAAGCGCAGGACTTACCGCGTGTACCCAGTTGGCGAAAGTCCGGAACGTCGCAAGGTAACTGGTTCCCTCATCCTTCGGCATGAGTCTCATCGCGAGACTCACCGTGGAAACGGCGTTCGCGGAGTTGAACACATTGAAAAAGAACACGCATGTGGTCAGGAAATACAGGAGCGTGGTCGAGTAGGTCTCCGGCGTTGGCCAGAGGAGAAACCATGCAATGGGATACAACCCCTTGCCAAACACACCAATGCGCAGGACGGGAAGGCTCCCGAACCGATCGACGAGGCGCCCCCACAAACGCACGCAGTAAAGGGAGAAAAACTGCGACGCGAAATTTAATGCGGCCACGGCGCTCACCGGCATCTGCAGCACCTGGATGAGGTACAGGTTGAAAAACGGAGCGGCAAACCCCACCGCAAAATTCCACGTCAAGGAGTAGACCATAAGCGGGAAAAACTTCGCGTCTTTGAATGGGGCGACGATGACGTGCCACCCGCCGTTCCCATTTCTGATTCGCAGCGGAGGCTCGGGCATCATGAGGAATGCTGCGATGCTGCCAACAGCCAGGAACGCGGCTATCGCGAAATACGCCTGGCACACGACCAGACCGCGCGCGGCGTCAATACCTTTCTGCCAGTCGAGGAAGCCAGCGGCGCAAATGGCGATCACACTTCCAATCAGCTGCACCACGAGCTGGCGTTCGCCGAGGAATCGTCCTCGTTCGTTCTCCGGAACAACCTCGGATATCCATGAGAGGCGGACAACTTCGATAACCTGTGCAACGCCGCTGATGATGACAAGACCGGCAAGCAGACCCCATGCGAGATATTGTGCGGCAATCCATACGGCCGCATACGGGAGCAATGCAATCGATAGCCGTCCAGCCCCCAGCAACGCGGTCGCCGCGCAGCCTACGCGCTTTCTGCTGCCCGCTGCTTTCAGAAGACGGTCCGCCACAAGTTGCAGCGCTGTTCCAAGCATGCCAGCGGTAGAGATGAGGCCAATCTGGAAGGTGTTCGCGCCCAGCGCAAGGGCGTATACAAGAAGGATCACGCCGCCGGAAATGTTTTCCTGGCCGGACGCGAAGATGCCTTCTGCGATGAGCCTTCGCTGCGCGACCGAACGGGAGTGTATGTCGAGAGATTCGGCAGTAGTCGTAGCGTGCATTCACCAGATCCGGAGAACCGTGTTCGCCTGAGAAAAAGTACGCCGGGTCCGGTCCTGACCAAAACGCTCGGGCGTCAGGGGCTCCACTCCGCACATTCGAGTCCGAATGCGCTGGCGACCGCGGGATGAACCACCTTGCCTTCCACGATGTTAAGACCGCTGCGGATGGCGCTGCTGCCGGCTGCAGCCGCCTTCCATCCCTCGTTCGCGATTTTGAGGGCGTACGGCAACGTTGCGTTCGTCAGGGCTATCGTGGAGGTCCTTGGCACGGTTCCAGGCATGTTCGTCACTGCGTAATGAACGATGTCGTCCACCACAAAAACTGGATCCTCGTGTGTCGTCGGGTGTGACGTCTCAATACAGCCCCCCTGGTCGATCGCCACATCCACGATGACGGAGCGCGGCTTCATGAGCGAGAGCATCTCTCTGGTGACAAGCTTCGGAGCCTTCGCGCCGGGAATGAGTACGCACCCTACCACGAGGTCAGCGATGGGAAGGAGCTTTCGAATGTTGTAGTGGTTCGACATTATCGTTCGAACGTTCGGCGGCATCACCTCATCAAGATGGCGCAACCGGCGGAGATTTGTATCCAGAATGAACACGTCGGCTCCCATCCCGGCTGCAATCACGGCCGCGTTGGAACCGACAACGCCACCGCCCAGAATGACAACGTTTGCCGGAGCGACACCGGGCACGCCACTCAACAGGACGCCGCTGCCGCCCATGCGGCGCTCGAGGTATTTCGCACCCTGTTGGATTGCCATCCGTCCCGCTATTTCACTCATCGGGATAAGAAGTGGGAGTTCGCCGTCCTCGGTTTGAACAGTTTCGTACGCGATTGCCACTGCGCCGCTGCGAAGCATCGCGTCGACGAGACGGCGGTCTGCGGCGAAATGGAAGTAAGTAAACACCACCTGCCCCTGGCGGATGAGCCGTATTTCCTCCTGCTGCGGTTCTTTGACTTTCAATATGAGGTCCGCGTGCCCGAATACCGCGGAAGCGTTTCCGACAACAGTAGCGCCGGCAGCCTCGTAATCGCTGTCAAGATAGCCACTTTCCCTCCCCGCATGAGTTTCAACGTAGAGCTCATGTCCGGCTTCCACCATCTGGTGTACCCCGGAGGGAAGCAATGCCACCCGACTTTCGTCCGGTTTGATTTCTTTCGGGACACCAATTCTCATGGCGTAACTCCTCCTGCCGCAGACGCATGTAAGTATCCGGTGCGGCTTCCGGGTGCTTCTGAATGCTCAATGCAGAGGCACTGGTGAATATATTACGGTACCTGTTCTCATGCATCAGTCTCTGAAGAAACGGTCCCCGGCGTGTAACCCGAACGTCCTTTTGGACTGGAGTTTTGGTCTGAAGTCACGGAGTGAAAAAAATGCGCATTGTGTCGTTATTGCCCAGTGTTACGCGTGTCCTGTACGCGCTTGGCGCGGGGGATGATATAGTAGGGGTTACCTACGCGTGCCCCCAACCGGACGGGCAATCCAAAACAGTCGTGTCGCACGACATGTTCGCGACCTCGGGTTACACGAGCGAACAGATCGCTGCGTTCCTGAGGATGTTAGGGCATCAGGCTCAGGGCCTGTTCACCATTGACGAGGCCAAACTGGAGGAATGCGCACCGGACGTTGTCTTTCTTCAGGGGTCGTGCGACCTGTGTGTACCGGGTACCAGTTCTAACGAGGGGACGCTGGCCGGGATCTCCGGAAACCCTCGGGCAATCATGATCCAGCCACACAGTCTCGGGGAGGTCATGGCGGATATTCGACGAATAGGCGAAGTCGCCAACAGGAAGCTGGAAGCCGAGACGTTCCTTTCGACATTGAAGCAGCGCATGATGAAAGTCATGCGCCTGGCGGCGGGCGCCGCACGGGGGAAACGAAAGAGGGTTCTTCTGCTGGAATGGGTTGACCCGCCCACCGCATGCGGGCTCTGGCTGCCGGAACTGGTGGACGCTGCCGGCGGGATTCCCCTGCTGGGGTCACCTCAGAAACCTGCGGTGCCCACGCCGTGGGAGCAGGTGCTGAACGCGAACCCGGAGGTGGTCATTGTTTCTCCCGCCGGGTTCGGGCTGGAAGGGGCGACCAAGGAAACCGAGTTGCTGCGCAAACGAGAAGGGTGGTCATCCCTCGCGGCCGTAGCTTCCGGGGACGTGTATGTGGTGGATGGCACACGGTTTTTCTTCCAGCCGGATGATCGTGTAATCGACAGCATGGAGCTCATCGCGTCCATTCTTTACCCGGAAATTTTCGCCGAGGTACACCGGTCGGATGCGTTGCGGCTTGGTTAACCGGGGATGATGAGGACAACATGGCAAGGCTTTACACGCGATCCGGGGACCGGGGGAGAACCAGACTGGCGGATGGTTCCTCGGTGCCGAAAGACCATGTTCGAGTGGAGGCGTGTGGCGCGTTGGATGAACTGAATGCGCAGATCGGCGTTGCACGGAGCCTTCTTGAACACAGCGACATGGACCGCTTTCTTGCCGGGGTGCAGTCAACCATCATTGAATTGACCTCGGGAATCGCCAACCCGGTGGATTCGGGGGCGGGACTAACGGAGGGGAAGATTCGTGAGCTGGAAGAGGAAACGGACAGAGCGGACGGTTGCTGTCCACCTCTGCGTTCGTTCGTACTTCCCGCCGGGTCTCCAGCCGCGTGTGCGCTCCAGGTCGCTCGAGCCGTGTGCAGGAGAGCGGAGCGCGCAATTGTGAGGCTCGGAACTGAAGCGGGACTTCCGAAAAACGCTCTTCCGTTCGTAAATCGCCTTTCTGATCTTCTTTTCGCCTATGCGCGGTGGGCAAACGTCCGTGCCGGCGCCGTCGAAGAACTGCCGCAAATCCCGGGCCAAGCGGCACACTGAGCGCTTCCTCAAGGGCCGTTTCGAAGTGTCCAATGGCTTGGACGACTCTGTCCTCGCCGTTGGACGACTGCGGTTGTACATTTACGTTAGCAAATCACCCATCCCGGGCGGCCTTTGCCGCGTTGCCCGCCGTTATGCCCCGAGGTGTTGCCGTGACGGAAGCGGAAAAACCTTTGAACTTCGAACAGGCCGTGAAGCGCCTCGAGGAAATCGTTCGCGCGCTTGACGACCAGACGCTGCCGCTTGACGCAGCGCTGGCTCTTTTCGAGGAGGGGATACTGGTTTCGCGCCAGTGTGCCGCACATCTCGAAGTGGCGAGAGCGCGGGTGGAAAAGCTCGTCGAACAGGCTCCGGGCGTGTTCAGTCTGGAAGCGTTCGACCAGGAGACGTCCGCCGTTGATACGGACGACGACGATGAGGAATAGAACATTGCAAAGATTTCTGGAGACCAGATGCCTGGCTTGTTGGAAACCATAGACTCACCTCTTGATCTCAGGCGGTTGCCGGAAGACCAGTTGCCTGAACTGGCACGCGAGATCCGCTCACTCATTCTGGACGTGATTTCGCGGAACAGCGGTCATTTCGCATCAAGCCTCGGTGTGGTGGAGCTCACCCTTGCACTGCACCGTGTGTTCAACACCCCCCGCGACAAAATCATCTGGGATGTGGGCCATCAGGCGTACGTGCACAAGATCATCACCGGACGGCGCGAGCAGTTCCACACAATCCGGAAAAAGGGAGGATTGAGCGGTTATCCACGGCGAGAGGAGAGCCCCTACGACGTGTTCGGGGTGGGCCATGCTTCCACGAGCATCAGCGCGGCACTCGGACTGGCTACCGGCAGGGACCTTCGGGGCGACGATTTCCATGTGGTGGCCGTCATTGGTGACGGATCAATGACGGGTGGAATGGCGTGGGAAGCGATCAACAACGCAGGCGCCTCCGGGCGGGACATGCTCATCGTGTTGAACGACAATCGCATGTCCATTTCGCCGAACGTCGGAGCGCTTGCGCGGTATTTCAACGAAATCATTACGCACGAGGCGTACAACAAGCTCAAGGCGGATATCTGGGATTTCCTCGGAAAAATCCCAAATATGGGCGAAAAAGTCCGGGGCGGAATAAGCCAGCTGGAAAAGGCGGTGAAATCGCTTCTCGTGCCCGGGATTGTCTTTGAAAAGCTTGGGATTCGCTACTTCGGCCCTGTTAACGGACAGGATATCCACGCGTTAATCCAGACTCTGGAACAGATCAAGGACCTGAAAGGTCCGCGCCTGCTCCACGTGTACACGCAGAAAGGCAAGGGTGTTCCGTTCGCCGAAAATGATCCGTACAAGTGGCATGCCGGCGGCCAGTTTGATCCGAGAAACGGAGAGGCGCTCAAAAAAAGCTCCCCTGTGTCGTACACAGACGTGTTTGGCAAGACGTTGACGAAGCTGTGTGCTTCACATCCGAACGTTGTCGGGATCACTGCGGCGATGGCCTCCGGGTGCGGCCTCAAGCACCTTGCTGACAAATACCCGTCTCGTTTTTTCGATGTCGGCATTGCAGAGCAACACGCAGTGACGTTTGCGGGTGGGCTCGCATTGGAGGGCACAAAGCCCGTTGTCGCCATCTACAGCACATTTCTGCAACGGGCTTATGATCAGATTGTGCACGACATCGCGCTGCAACGCCTTCCGGTGGCGTTCGTGCTTGATCGCGGCGGGCTGGTAGGGGATGACGGGGCCACGCACAACGGCGTTTTCGATTTGAGCTATCTACGTCACATCCCGAACATGGTGATAATGGCACCGAAAGACGAGCTGGAAATGCAGCGGATGGTGCTCACGCTCGTCGAATACAATGAGGGGCCCATAGCCATGAGGTATCCCCGCGGTTGCGGCCCGGGTGCGGCCATAGTTGAGGACCCGGAGGCACTTGAACCGATTGAGATCGGGACGTGGGAGGTGCTTGCGGCAGGGACAGAAATGGTTGTGCTGGCAATAGGAAGCATGGTGTATCCCGCGCTCGAGGCGGCTCAAACCCTCAGGGAAGAGGGCATTTCGATCGAAGTCGTCAACGCGCGATTTGCCAGACCTCTGGATGACAAGATGATGGAAGAACTCGTCCACAGGCACAAAGTCTGGGCGACCGTTGAAGAAAACGTATTAGCCGGCGGTTTCGGATCGGGAGTAATGGAAGCATTGGAACGCCGCGGAATGCTGTCATCGGTTCTGGTGAATCGGCTTGGCATTCACGATCGTTTTTCAGACCATGGGACGCGCGAAGAGGTGCTTCAGGACGAAGGCCTCGATGTGGCAAGCCTCTCAGATGCATTCCGCTTGATCAGGACGAAGGCGCTGGAGATGAAGGTGGGGTGATCTGTACCGGTTCGCGATTGAGGGGCAGGGGATGGCGATAGAATCCGTCGGAGTTGTTGCAAACGCGGATAAACCGAACACGCGGGACATCATCCGGCGGATTCTCCTATCCGGCGAGAGGCTCGGCTTTTCGGTAGTTATTGAGGCAGAGGTCGCCGATGCCCTCGGGTGCGGATTCCTTGGCGTGGCAAGCGAGGAACTGTCAAAACGCGCTGAGTTGATTGTTGCCTGTGGCGGAGACGGAACCATCCTTCGGGCGGCACGGGTCACGATGGGCGCCCCGCGCCCCATACTGGGAGTGAATCTGGGGCGCCTTGGATTCCTTGCGGAAGCCTCTCCGGAGAAACTGGAACAAGCGCTTGAGGAAATTAACCGCGGCGATTTCGTCACCGAACCCCGAATGACTCTCACCGCAACGGTCGTGGGCACCGGCGAAACCGTCCATGCTCTGAACGACATCACTATCGCAAAAAGCAATCAATCCCGAATCATATCCCTGGAGATGCGCGAAGCGGGGAACTGGGTGAATACGTACATCGGCGACGGGTTGATTCTTGCGACGCCTACCGGGTCCACGGGGTACGCGCTTGCCGCAGGAGGTCCCATCGTCAAGCCTCTGGCGGAACTTATCGTCGCGGCGCCAATATGTCCCCACTCACTTACGGTGCGTCCGATCGTGTTTCCCGACGATGCGGTTCTCGACATTCGCGTGGCAGGGGCTGCCGAAAGCGTGATATTGCTCACTGCCGACGGGCAACCGACGGTACCCTTGCCTTCGGGGGAGGAAGTGCGCGTGAGGAGAGGGGCCAAAGACGTTCAACTTGTTCGGTTGGCCTCGTCGTCGTATTACGATACCCTGCGGCAGAAATTGCATTGGGGACTCGATAAGAACCTTCGGTAATTACGAGGCCAGAGCGGGCCGATGCTTGAAGAACTGTCGGTTCAGGATTTCGCACTGATCGAGCGTGTGTCCCTGACCTTCTCTCCCCGTTTCAATGTCATAACCGGCGAGACGGGCGCGGGCAAGTCCATCCTTGTGGGAGCGCTTGGCTCCCTGCTCGGAATGCGTACGGGCTCAGAAATGGTAAGGTCTGGGTGTGAAAAGGCAACCATCGAAGCACGGTTCCGGCTGAACAGGGAGAGCGCCGTCCGCGATCTGGTGCTCGATTTCGGGGGCGAGATCGAGGACGATACGGTGGTCATTCGTCGCCTGCTGGGAAGTGATGGGCGGACGCGCGTGTGGATAGGGGGTGTTTCGGTTTCCCTCAAAACGCTGCGCGATGTGGCTTCGCGCCTCGTGGACTTTCATGGACAACATGATCACCAGCTTCTTCTTTCGCCGGCGGAACACTGCGCGATACTGGACTCATTCGCGGGAACGCAGCCGCTTGTGGCTTTGCTGCGGGAAAAGCTTTCAAAGTTGAGACAATTGCGTGAGCAACGGGCGACTCTCCTTGAACGGCAAACCCAGAGTGCTGCACTGAGGGATTCAGAGGAGTTTGAGCGCAAGGAACTGGACGAGATTAACCCCGTGCCAGATGAATTCGAATCCCTTACCGCCGAACAGCGCGTGCTCGAAAACGTGGAACGCCTCGGAACACTCCTTGCCAGCGTCTGTAACCTTTTGAGCGAGTCGGATGACTCCGTGACAAACCGGCTGGGACAGGCGCGGAAGTGGGTTCAGGAGGCGTCCTCCATAGATGAGAGACTTGCGGAGGAAATCAGTGGCGATTACGAGGCGCTGGAAACTCTTGCGCAGGAAATCTCCGCCCGGTGCGCGGCGCGGGTGGAGTCCCTGGAAGCTGACCCGGGGAGGCTCGATTACGTATCCAACCGGCTTGCTCAACTGAGACGCCTGATCAAACGATATGGAAGCGTTGAAAACGCGGTCGCACGAAGAAAGGAACTCGAGCTGAGAGTCGACGCCGATGCGGACACGGCAGAAGCGATCGATCGGCTCGGTGAGGAAATTCGTTGCGCACATGGCGAAATGGCAGATCTGGCCCTCGAGCTATCTCGAAAGAGGGCGGGGGCAGCGCGTCGCCTGGCGGACGAAGTCAGCGCGTCACTTGCGTCGCTGGGAATGGAACGTGCGCGGTTTGAAGCGGGTATGGTTCCTCTCTCTGCAGATGGGGTGGATTGTCTCACCTCTGACGCGATCCAGGTTGATGGACACGCCCGGAACGTGGGTGACTCCGGTGCCGAGGAAGTGGAATTTCTGATCGCACCGAATCCCGGGGAACCGCTCAAGCCGCTCGCTCGAATCGCTTCCGGAGGCGAGATTTCCCGCGTCATGCTGGCTATCAAGAGCGTTCTTGCTGAGCATGACCCGGTTTCCTCCATGGTGTTCGATGAGATCGACGCCGGGATATCTGGACGAATCGGCGATGCTGTCGGGGAAAGGATGCGGGCTCTTGCTGAACACCGGCAGATCATTGCGATCACGCACCTTCCGCAGATTGCTGCTCGCGCCGATCACCACATCGTGGTGGAAAAGGAAGAAGCTCGAGGGCGAACGCTGACGCGCGCGCGTGCGGCGGAGGGAGAGGAGCGCGTGCTGGTGCTTGCGGAGTTGCTGGGCGGGGGGGAGGCTCGAAGTACTGCAATCGAACACGCGCGTGCGATTCTGAACGGGTCGGAAGATCCCGGGGCGACGCGGTAATGGCGGCGGAAATCGCTCAGCAGGGTTCGATCCCCCGACAGACACGCGACGGAATGAGGGCGCCCTGTACTCGTGTTTTGACGATCGCCAACGGTATCAGTCTGCTACGCGTCGCGTTGCTCCCGTGGGTGTTGTTCCTCATTTCGCGTCCTCCGGGTTCCCACACGGGAGAACTAATCGCGCTCGCCGTCGTGATTGCTCTGACGGACTTCTTCGATGGCTTCGTCGCGCGGCGCACCGGGCAGGTGTCACATTACGGACGCATCATAGACCCGGTTGCCGACAAAATCTGCCTGGTCCTCGCCTCGTGGTGGCTGACGTTGTACAGGGGGTTGCCGGTCTGGATACCCATTCTGTTGGTGGCGAGGGACGCAGTGATTCTCGGGGGAAGCTTCGTTTTGCTCCGGCGACACGACGTCGTGTTGCCGTCGAACCAGTTGGGCCGGGTCACGACCTTCGTGCTCACGATTACCCTGTTCGCTTATCTCATCGCATGGGAGGCGCCTCAACGGCTTTTTGTCTGGTTGAGCGGCGCGCTTGTAGTGGCGACATTCGTGTCGTACGTCCGCATCGGGTGGATCATTTTCCGGCGCTTCGACACTTGACTGCCGCAAAGAGGTTCTTCCTTGGCCTACCGTCTGCCGGACTTTGAGCACAGGGCACGCTCCCGTCTGCGTGACCTCCTTGAGGAACTCGGCACGTGCACGGCGACCGAAGCCGCTCGAATAGTGTTCAACTCAACATCAATCCCTGCTTCGCTTGCCGAGTCGTTGCTGGAGGCGCTCACAAGATCCGATCAGCGCTTTGCACGAACTCCGGATGGGCAGTGGTTCCTCGCTCGAAAACCTGCTCGCAGCGCCCTGCGCGAGGAGACGTTCGTTGTGCTCGACGTGGAAACCACGGGAACCCAACCACCGGCTCACCGCATGACTGAACTCGGTGCTGTTCGTGTCAGGGACAGTCAGATCGTGAACGAGTTCTGCAGCCTGATCAATCCCGAACGGGAGATTCCGCTGGAAGTTACCCGGCTGACCGGGATATCAAACGCGATGGTCGCCGGCAAACCCACCGCGCTGCAACTGCTGCCTGAATTCGCCGAGTGGCTTGGAGACGACGTTATCGTGGCACACAATGCGCCGTTTGACCGAAGCTTCGTCGATGCGCAATGGCGCGAGGTGTTCGGGATGGCGACGGGAAATCGATGGCTGTGCACCGTCCGAATTGCCCGCTGGTTGTACCCGGAAATTCAAAGCAGGAGCCTCGGCCCCTTGTGCCGCCATCTCGGCATCCCCATCGAACGGCAGCACCGCGCAGGAGATGACGCCCGGGCGACGGCGATGGTGCTTCTGCGAGAGATCGACGACCTTTCTGCCCGAGGAATAAATGACTTCGATGCTCTGGACTCGGTAGTGGCTCCCCTCAGTGCGCACCCCGAAAGAAAACGGTTCCGGCGGCGAACGGTTCCGGTTGACCAGACCTGACGAATTCCCGGGGGGCCTGCACGTTCCCCGGACTCATTTCAGTGCGACGGCGTTGCGCCCGCGGCGCCGTCCTTTTTTGGGTCCGCTCCGGTAGCAGTGTCGGCTGTACAGTCTGCCTGGTTACCAGTCCAACGCCGGTCGCCCCCGAGCGCAAAAGGATTGACCTCGTGAAAATCTTCTTATGCCCGGTTGATGATACAGGCCGCGGCGGCCGCACCGAAGCCGTTGTCGATATTTACCACCGTCACTCCGGTCGCGCAGCTGTTGAGCATGCCCAGCAATGCCGCAAGTCCCCCGAAATGGGCTCCATAGCCGACTGAGGTCGGGACGGCGATCACCGGAACGCCCACCATACCGCCGACCACGCTTGCAAGGGCACCTTCCATTCCGGCGACCACGATGATTACGCTGGCGGCGAACAGCCGATCCTGCGCGCTGAGCAACCGGTGAATGCCCGCGACACCCACGTCCGCGAGCAGCGACACGGGGTGTCCCATCGCCTTCGCGGTTTCGATCGCCTCCTCCGCGACGGGCAGATCGCTGGTGCCGGCGCATACAACAAGAATCTCTCCCCGTGCAGTGGGGGGCTGATTCGACTGCCGAAGAGCTACCGTCCGGGCGGTGGGGTTGTATCGCGCCCGGGCAATCGCAGCGCACAATGCCTCCGCTTGGGCGGCGGTTACGCGAGTAGCCAGAAGATCTGCCCCGTGAGCCACAATCCGTTCCGCGATAGCCACAACCTGCTCGACAGTTTTTGATTCGCAGAAGATGACCTCCGGGAACCCCTTCCGCAACGCTCTGTGGTGGTCCAGTTGCGCGAATCCGAGGTCTTCGAATGGGAAAGCCCGGAGGGTTTCCATGGCTTTTTCGGTGCTCAAAGAACCGTCTCTCACTTGTTCAAGGACGTTTCGGATCCGGTCCGGTGTCATGTATCATACTCCGTGGAAGTGGTGGAAGGATTCTGCGTATCACACGTGTGACCCCACCGCGACTGCGCTACCTCCTCGTCGATCTGGGCGAGAAACTCTGAGTAATCGATTATTCGAGCCAGGACTTCGTTCGCGGAATCGCACCGGAACACCTCACGACGGAACGTCGCGGAATCTGGTGCCCCCCGTGTGTAGAAACCGAGGTGTTTGCGAAAACTTCTTACCGCGGTCAGTTCGGTACGCTGCCTGAGCAGGAGAGCGAGGTGCATGGCTGCAATCTGCACCCGCTGCACCCATTTTACACTCGGTGGCAATTCACCCGCGAACGCGGCGTTGATTTGCGCGAAAAGCCAGGGAGCGCCCTGTGCGCCGCGGGCTACCATCACGAGGTCGCAGCCGGTCTGATTCAGCATCTGGGCCGCCGCCGCGGGAGAAAACACGTCTCCGTTTCCGATGACCGGGATGGTGACGGTTTCCTTCACGGCGCGGATGACGCCCCAATCCGCCCTTCCGCTGTACCCCATCGCCTGGGTGCGGCCGTGCACGGCGATAGCCGCCGCGCCGTTGGCTTCCACGATTGTTGCGATTTCCCGTGCATTCACTGATTGCCAGCCTGAACGAATCTTCGCGGTAACAGGAACCCGCCGGGCCGCATCCACGGCGGCTCGAAGGATCCTGCCGAGGAGCTCCGGATTCTTGAGGAGCGCGGACCCCGCGTCCCTCTTCACCACCTTCCTCACCGGGCATCCGAAGTTCACATCAACTATGTCGACACCCATGCTCTCAATTTTCTGTACTGCGTCAAACACAACAGAGGGATCAGAGCCGAATAATTGAGCGGCCACCGGCCGTTCGTCTTCCGAGAACACCAGCATCTGTTCCGTGTGGCGATTATCGCGAACAATGCCATCGGAGCTCACGAATTCGGTATAAACCGCCGAAGCTCCCGCGCGCCGGCAAATCCAGCGAAAAGGCTGTTCGCACACCCCTGACATGGGAGCAAGCACTGCATGCCCGTAGATCGGAACAGAACCGATCCTGACGACTCTTGACGCCGCCGGGGGAACAACCGGCAGCGCCGCCAAGCCGCGGGCGATGGCGGATTCCAGCTGATGGTCAAGCGCCCCCGGATTCATCCCGTTGGATCCTGCTCAAGACGATGGTTTCCCGAAGCTCACAAACCCTCCAGAGGCATCACCTGCAGCTTCGTGCCAAACCATGCGAAACGGGAATCCGTTCCACAGAGACCGGTTCACCGGCATGTTCCGGACGATTACCCGCAGGCGCGGCGAGCAGATCGTAGTCGAACGCCTTGGTAATGCGCACCCGTGACCACTCGCCGGGCGCCGGAAGATGCGCACCGCGCACGCGTATCACACCGTCGACTTCCGGGGCCTCGGCATAACTGCGCGCGATGGCTGAACTGCCTGTCCGGCGTTCCGTGAGGATTTCATACTCCTTACCGACGCGAGCCTTGTTCCTTTTACGTGAAATCGCACGCTGTGCTTCCATGATTATCGCCTGCCGTTCGGCTGCCACGGATTGAGGCACGCGGTTTCGCATTCGGGCCGCTTCAGTTCCTTCTTCGGGTGAAAAGACAAAGCAACCCAACCTGTCGAACTTCGTCTCCTCTACAAAATCGAGGAGTTCCCTGAAACGTTTTTCCGTTTCGTACGGCAGGCCAACAATTACTGTGGTCCGCAGAACCATCTGCGGGATGTTCGCTCGAAATTGGCTGATGATCCGTTCAATTTGTGTACGACCGACGATGCGGTTCATCCGTTTCAGAATTACGTCGTTGATGTGCTGAATCGGCATGTCGAGATACGGCACCACTACTTCCGACTCCGCGAATGTGCGGACGAGTTCATCTGTGACATGAGCGGGATGCGTGTAGAGCAGGCGCACCCATCGTATCCCCGGAACCCTGGATATACTTCTCAGAAGCAATGGAAGGGAAGGCTTTCCATCGAGATCGACACCCCAGAGGGTGGTATCCTGCGCCACCACATTCACTTCTCGAACACCACGCGCCGCCAGACGTTCCGTCTCTGCGACCAAATCTTCGAGGGGAACGCTGATGTGCTTGCCACGGATCGCCGGGATGGAGCAGAACGCACACCTGTGGTTGCATCCCTCAGAAATGCGCAAATATGCCCAGTGAGCCGGGCTCAAAAGAATCCGTTCGCCACACCATGGTTCCTCCGCACGATGGATGTCCAGCGAGGCGTCCAGCCGGTGAACCAGTTCATTCTCCTGAGACCAAGGAAGCACGATATCAGCTTCGGGTATGTCCTCGGCGAGTTCCTTCGCATACCGTTCCGCCAGACAACCCGTGATTGCCACTGTTTGAACGCCGTGAGTCTCTTTCAGCTTCAGGGATTCGAAGATCGTCCGGAGACTCTCGTCTTTCGCGGCCTGAATGAAACCGCAGGTGTTGATCACCACGGCTTCGGCCTTTTTTGGATTGTGGACGATCCTGTAACCGGCCGAGGCGAGCGCACCCAGCATTTGTTCTGCATCAACCTGCGCCTTTGCGCACCCGAGCGGTATCACTGCGACAGAACGACCGGTTAGGCGCTTCCGTGTTTCCGGGTTGTTCGTGTTGCGGGCGTGCTCCAAGTCAAAAAGGGTAGTTTTCAACGCCGATCCTCGTGACACTTCTCCGTTGGACTCAGCCGATTGTTTCGTAAAAGATACGCACGTTCCGCTGCGTAGGAACAGAAAAACCGATGTCCGCGACGCCGTAGGGCCACGGTGGTCGTCCTCCGTATATTCTGTATCCCGGTTTCCCTCGTTTGCGTGTGCTCGTCCTTCGTACCAGAAGCGAATTACACGATGCGCGATTTCGTTGTCACACCTTTCCGAAACGAAACCTCGGCACATCCTCGGTACCACCACGATCAGACCGGAGAACCGATGGAAGACTCCCCGAAAGACCATTGTGGTGTCATCGCAGTCTACAACCTGGACAAGAAGAGCAACCGCTCGGTCGCTCCCATAGTTTCAAGTTCGTTGCTGGACCTTCAACACCGCGGCCAACTCGGAGCCGGCATGACTTCATTCGACCCCGGGCGTACCCACCTGCTCAAGACGCACAAGGACACGGGCTCGGTCCACGAGGTGTTCCAGTTGGGGCACCCGCTTGAGGCCAAGCGTCTGCTGGAGGAATACCGCGGCTGCGCCGCGATCGGTCATGTTCGGTATGCAACAAGCGGCCGGGATCAAGCGGAGTATGCGCAACCCTTCGAGCGACAGCACAGCCGGCGCTGGAAGTGGTTCTCGCTCGCGTTCAATGGCAATCTCGCGAATTACAGTGATTTGCGGGACCATCTCACGAAAACGCGCGGCTACCACATGGTCTACAACGTTGACACCGAGGTTCTCGTCCATCACGTTGCGTACGCGTTGAGAGGTGAAAAGAAGCCCTGTCTCGTTACGGTATTCTCGGAACTGACGCGCGATCTCGATGGGGCGTACAATATCGTGTTTATTAATGCGGATGGAGACCTCGTTGCCGCACGAAGCCCGCTCGGAATAAGACCCCTCTGCTATGGCATCAAAGACGGGATGTTTGTTGCCGCGTCGGAAAGCGTTGCGCTTACGAACATGGGAATAGAGGATTTCGTGGATGTGGACCCGGGGGAGATGGTCTGGGTCGACGGGGAGACCCGGACGGTGCACGTGGACCGTTTCACGCAGCCTCGTTCCCACGCCCACTGTTTCTTTGAATGGGTGTATTTCGCGCATGTGACCTCGGTGCTGGAAAAACAGGCCGTGTACGACGTTCGCTGGCGGCTGGGCGCGTCTCTCGCATCACGCGAGAAACTCCCCATGGACGCAGACTGCGTGGTGGTCGCCGTTCCAGACACGGCGAAACCCATCGGTGACGCTTTCGGTTTCACGCTGGGAATCCCATCGCTCGAAGGAATTGTCCGAAACCGGTATGTTGGCCGCACGTTCATCGAGGGAGAAGACCGCGCCGGCAAAGTAAGACGCAAGTACACCCTGGTGACCAGCGTCCTGCGCGGCCGCAGGGTGTTTCTTACGGAAGACAGCCTCGTGCGCGCCACAACACTCCGCGGCCTGGTGGACCGGGCACGAACCCAGGGAGGGGCGAAGGAAGTGCACCTCCGGATCGGTTCGCCGCCGGTAATCGCGCCGTGCTTCTACGGCATTGACATGTCCACACTTGGCGAGTTGTACGCACCCAAGTTCCTGAAACCCGGTTACTCGGATGAGGAACTGGACAGAGTGTGCGACGAGATGGCGCGCCAGCTCGGGGCCGACTCGCTTCGCTACCTTCCCATCGGCGATCTCGCGGCGTGTGTTGGACTTCCCCATGATCACCTGTGTACCGGATGCGTCACCGGCAGGTATCCGACGAAGGCGGGGGAACGGATTTTCGCGAAGGAACAGGCTCGCCAGAGCAACATGCCGGCCGGTCGCAGTTATGAGGTGGCTGCTGTGGATCACGTTGCTGCGGACGAAGTCCGATGAATGCGGGCTTTGGTTGCGCGAATCGCCGGGCCGTACCCGCAGATCTGAACGGAGTATGACATATGGGCGTTGTTCGAATCGGAGTTCTCGGAGGGGGCGGTATCCTTGGGTCTCATGCGTCCGCATACGCGAAAATCAGAGATCGATGTGAGGTCGTGGCAGTCGCCGAGCCCGATGTGACAAGGCACGACCGCGTGAAGGCGCTCCTGGGCGCCAACGTCAGGCTTTACGCGGATTACCGTGACGTTATCGATCTGGCGGATGTCGACGCAGTTGACATCGTGCTCCCCCATTATCTGCATCTTCCCGCAACCCTGTGCGCGGCAGAGGCGCGCAAGGCCGTTCTCGTTGAGAAAGTGATGGCGAGGAACGTGCGCGAATGCGACCAGATGATCGACGCGTGCGAGAAAGCGGGCGTCTCGCTCACCGTATGCCACGACCGTCGCTATGACTCGAAATGGATTGCGTTGAAAGAGGTGGTGGATTCGGGAGTCCTGGGGGAGATTTTCTACTGGAAACTTGAACACAACCAGAACGTGGTATTTCCAGAAGGAAGCTGGGTCCGTTCACGGGAGGGGCTCGGGGGCGGCGCAATCATGAGCTGCCTGACGCACCAGATAGACTCCCTCCGTTGGTACGGTGGTGAGTTCGCCCGGGTTAGCTGCATGACGCGAGTGATTCCGGATAGAATGGAAGGCGAGACTGTTGGTGTCATCATCGGAAAAATGAGATCCGGTGCGCTTGCGCAACTTTCAATCAACTGGTTCACGCGATCGAATGGTGCACGCCCGAACGACCTGTGGTACGAGCTGGTGCACGTATGCGGGACGAAGGGCGAAGCGTACTTCATGTCGAGCCGCGGAACGTTCGTGATGCTTCATGACGCATCGGACGGCGCCGCAGTGTCCAGATACGGTCGGGAGGCCCTGGACGGGTTCGTTGAAGTTCCAAGTGGCAGTTGGACCGGACACGAACGGTGCATTGCGGAATGGGTGAAGAGCCTCCGCGGCGAACCTTCGCAGGTGATTACGAGCGGACGCGACGTGCGCGGCACGGTTGAGGTCGCAGAAGCCGCGTACAGGTCCGCGCAATGCGGCAGAGAAATCGAGCTCCCCATCGACCCTGTGTCTGGCGACTGACCAGCATGCAGAAGACGGGTAAGGCGTTGCTTCGGGATCGTGGAGCGAAACCATGCGCGTAGGTGTGGACACGTTCACCATTCGAGAGCTGAGACTCGATCCATTCGCGACCTTTGACTACCTGGTCAAAAATGGATTTGACGGAGTGCAGTTTGGAGAACTCCGAGGCCTGAGCCAGGAGCTTGACGCAGCCAGGTTGCGTGAGGTTCGCAGCGAGGCGGACCATCGGGGGCTCTATTGCCACGTCTCGGTGCCATGCTGCAACCCTCACATTATCGCC